>Ga0265780_10000986_pt1 | contig 41845 bp, 48 predicted proteins | sample P1T30metagenome_FD_192432 | JGI IMG/M metagenome (GOLD analysis project Ga0265780, IMG submission 192432) | Plant litter microbial communities from East Loma Ridge, Irvine, California - P1 T30 | ecosystem: Environmental > Terrestrial > Plant litter > Unclassified | place: USA: California...
AGTGCCCATCACATTCGTTTTGTAAATGCTAGCAACACAATTTTATTCGTTGCAAGGAAACCCATAATTACGAGTTCGAGCACGACCATCACTTCCAGCAATTCATAGAAATTGGGAAGTCAAGAAGCGCGATCACTCCAAGGCCGACAAAAACGGCGCAGGTGCGTCATTGTAGGAAAGCGTACGTAACGACACACTGTACCTGTTATGCGAGGTCCTCTTACTGAGTGAAGTTTACATATGAATTCTCAAATATTGTTTTTCGAAAATATGTCAATATTTGCAGCAAGATTTCGTGTTTGCGCTACCGCGGACGAGAATTAGGTACGAAGTAAATCTTACATCACAGCCCTCGTGATTGGTGCGTTCCCTTGACCCCCACTTCCATGTTCTCCGACCACCACAACGACTTCTTCTACACTTAATGCGCCCTTGGGATGTTCTTGTCGTTCAACTCGCTCGTCTCTTCGTTCGCGGCTCCCGGCTCCTCGATATCGCTTCGGCCCTCTTCCTGACGCGCGCGATGCGTGTCATCTTTGCGCTGCAGAAGCCTCAAGATCAGCGTCAGCGAAATCATCGCTGCACCGAGCACTGAAGCTGCCGTGAAACCTGCTTTGAATCGAGGCGCGTCTGCTGTCCTCCATACAGCGATAGTATACCATATCGACATGATGTAGCTGAACATATTCGATGCCGCAATCACAAAGCCACGCATTTCATGATCGTGGGGGATGAGGTCGCTGTACCATGCGTAGTACGGGCCAGGAACACCGGCTGAAAAGTACGCGATGTAGTATGCGAAATACTTGACGTTTTGAGAAACATCCCAAACGGCGAGGATGATCATGCCGACGAGTGTACCCGCTTGCATGACGATAATGACTGGCCAGCGACGTCCTTTGAGCAGTGGGGAGTCGGAGAGAGCGCCAGCTACCAGTTGTACTACAACACCGACAGCGACTTGTCCAGTAGGCCAGACGTTCCTCTCGTACACGGAGCGGCCGTTCTCCTTGAGCCACAGACCCATGATAGGCTGGTAGCTTGGAAAACTGCTTTGCACGAACCAATAGCCGAGCGGAAGGACCCAAAACTGCCACTGCTTTGCGATACCAAAGAACTTCTTGCGGTTCCATGGATTGTGTCCAAGCGGCTTCTGTCCCTCAGCTGCCAATCGCCTACATTGTCGTTCTGCTTCTTCTTTGGTAATGTAGAAAGCGCGAGTCGTCTCCGGAAAGTCCGGAATGAATGCAAAGCCCAAAAAGGCAATTGGCAAAGAGATGATGCCACAAACAATGAAGAGCCATTGCCACCCCTCTTTGCCGTACACACCATTCAGTCCGCTATATGCACCGGCTTGGAGGTAGCCACTAAACATGCCTGCCAAGGCCGCTGTGCAGTAAAACAAGCCTACCCGCTTGCCTCGTTCTTCTTTTGTATACCAGCTGCCAACAAGATACTGAAATACGTCAGCGAGGTGAGCAGTGAGCAGAGATGGCGTGCCTACGATCATAACGGGGAAATAACCACTCTCACATAGTCCGACTAAGAACCGTATGGCATAGAGCTGAGGGACACTCGTGATGGCAGAGGAGCAAAAGGTCAGGATGGACCACAAGATTTCAAGAATTGGAATGAGAATCGATGGCCGTACTCGGGTTGCGAGCATGACGGCTGGCATCTGGCCGATAACATATCCAGCAGTAAAGCAGTTACCAGCATAAGTCAGCTCGCTACCATGCATGTTCAACGCCTCTTTCATCTGACTTTTGTAAGCACCCTGCAGCAGAATGTGTTCCTTGAGCATCTCACCCCCGACACGTATGCGTTTCCAACGTTTTGTTGGTCCAAATTCTTACTGAAATAGCCTAGACATGCAGCTGTCAAAAGGAAGACGTCTAGCTTGAAGAGAAACCATCTTTCTTCTTTAGGCTTGTCGGGATCGTCCCAGACATATCGCTGAATCGTTCGAAGAGCTCGACGAGCTTTTCCAATGGGTCCTGGCGTTTCCCACGGTCTTGGGGACACAGGTGTCGTTTGTGATAGGTTTGTGGGCGAAGGACTGCGCGTCAGCTCGCTGGCTTGAGCATCTGATGGGTCTTTGGCGCTCATTTTCGTTCGTGTCTACAAAAAAGGTAGTGATGTAGTTAACGAAGACCGCGACTGTGCTGAGTTCCATATATACAGCTTCTTTCCATGGATGTCATGCCCCCAAGAACTGCCATGGCTTATTGCGCGATCAAGACGTTTCTGCCATCATCGCAACCCTTCACTTCAGCCGATCCGCTCCGTGTTTAAGGTGTATCTTCGGGACGTTTCGAGAGAATGATGAAGAGCTAATCCTCGAGACGAGCCTATGGCGCATAGATCCTGGCTCGGGAAATCCATCGTTGTAAGGCCTACATGTACTCAGCTTCGAGAATTGCAGCCGAAGCAACACTGCGAGGGCGTGGCACCGATATGCAAGATAATCGTGGCCATCTGATTCGACCGCACGAATCAGGCCACCAACACTTGCGTGAATGAGACATGTCAAGTTGACAGATTGGGCAGTGTTTCGTGATCCGAGCAGTCTATGGCGACATCTAGGGACAACACTAATGTAGCCGCTTCAGGGGCTCGCGACCAGTATGTGAAAGATGCAACCACCATCTTTCTCTAATCCCACGCGATATTTCCGGGATTCGCTCTATAATCTAAGCTTGCGCTGCAAGAGCCCCAGTATCTGTGCAAACATGCATTACCGATCATTGCGGATACACGTTTCCGGCAATGCGATCACGACATTGAGGGGTTGATTGATGAGATCGCCATAGTTCCCCACGTTAAACGACACCAAGCTTTACTCTCCGGTTTCGCAACCAAGGAATTATATATTGAGGCGAACAAGTCTGTCTTGAACAAGCTTATCGTACTACATAGCTAAACCGGCATTTCCCCGAGACCGACACAATATCACAACATGGCTACCACAACAATTCAACAGACTTCTTCACAGACGACGAACACACCAGACTTCTCAAAGTACAGCTTTGATAAGCTTGAGCCCTATGTGCACCCACCCGAGACCAAGGAAGATCTTCCATGGTCAGAGCTTGTAACACTTGACCTTGAGGATTACGGTCGTCCCGGTGGCAAAGAGCGACTTGCAAAGCAGCTTGAACATGCCGTTCACCATGTTGGATTCGTATGTCTAGTTGCGGCCTTACAATCTCACCGCGCTTACCCGGTACTAGTTTTACGTCAAGAACTTTGGCCTTACTCAAGAGCAAGTTGACCAGCAGTTCACCCTGGCGAAACATTTCTTCCAGCTCCCAGTATCTGAAAAGGAGAAGTACGAGTGTAACTATGCTGCAGCTGACTACAACGGCTGGCGCCGACCGGGTCGTTCCCTCGTCGCGAAGGCTCAGGACAACGTCGAGATCTACAACATTCCCAAATTCACTGACGACTTCAAGGGCAAGTATGATCAACCAGACTTGCTCAAAGCGCACCTGCCGGAGATTGAGGTTTTCCAAAAGGCCCTCCACTCCAATGTCGTTCTTCCTCTGCTGCGACTGTTCGCCATCGTGCTCCAACTACCTGACGCGGAATACCTTGTCAGGCAGCACACATTCGAGAAGAAGTCCGAAGATCACTTCCGCTACATGATTTACCACCCACGCACTGAGCAAGAATGGAAGGAGGCCAACTACGGATCAACAGGTGGACATACTGATCTCGGCACCGTAACACTCTTGTTCCGCCAACCTGTAGCCGGTCTCCAGATACTCGGTGAGGACGGTAACTGGACTTGGGTCAGCGCGCAACCTGGCACCATCACCGTCAACCTTGCGGACACAATCTCGCATCTTACAGGCGGTTGGTTGAAGTCTTCTGTTCATCGTGTTTCCGCGCCTCCTCAGGACCAGCGGGAGTATGAGCGCACAGGCCTGCTATACTTTGCGCGCCCGCACAATGACACCAAGCTACTGCCCATCACCGACTCGCCTGTGCTTGAGAAAGCCGGCGTGAAGCCGAGATTTGACACAGTCGTCACGATGGAGGAGTGGGTAAGAGCGAAGCAGACGCTGCAGCTCAATCCAGATATTGCAGAGAAGAGGTGGGCTGAGAGGGGCGATGGAAAAGTCGAGGTACTGGCTGGGTTCCATGATCAGAGGTACAAGGAGTAAGGTCTAGATGCCTGTCCACCATTTGGAGCTATCTTATGACAATCTTTGACATTGGCCATGTTCGCTTCCAATTCAGTTCTGAACCTAGACTTTATCGCATCCCGATCCATGATTCTTCCTATTCCTCTTTCACGCCTTCCTCCGTTTGCGCCTCAGCAAGCCACTTTTCTCCATCCCAGCACATTCCTGCTCATGCTCTACCTACAATTGATTAGCACTTACATAGTCGGGACACGCACGTGCAAGCTTACCAATGATTTCATGCAACATTCTTTCAGTCGCATGATGTAGATCTCGCATCGCTTCCATCACATCAACTTGTGGTTGCCCACGTACCACTGGCCTCCACTCCGCGTATTTATCGTAGGGCAATGCTCCTGCCCATCCTGTGACTCGGTGTCGCTGTTGTGAGTCGTCTCGTGTCGTGAACAGCTCCAAACCATTGTCCCTGTACTGGGCACATATGGCGTTCAGGTTGCCTGAAATTGTCAGTCTTATCGGAAAGAGAAGAAGAAGGCACTTACGATGAATCAGGGATTGTAGGATGTCGAGCTTGTTCCTCATGGTTAGTGTTGGGCTTTAATGGTATCGCAGCTCGGCAGGAGGGTGCATGTTAGATAATTTGTCTGGTGCAGAGGGATTATATGCTTGAATTGGACGCATAACCAACAAATCGAGCAAGATTAATGGTGCGTTTGTCGCTTTGTTTGTGAAGTTGGACTGGAATTGACCAGAACATCAACGTAGCCCTTATGCCAAGATCTCAAGGCAAGTACACAATTGTAACATTAACATGGTGTGAGAAACAGAATCCTTTTCTACGCATGTCGGAAGTTCGTCTAGTTAGATAGTTCTCCGTTTCTTATCGCAAGATCGTGCCCTAGGCTGTAGAAGCAAGTTCGTCATTACGTCATGGGAGGTACCTGGGCTAGACTTACTTCACGTATACCATTGACAAGCATCAAGCATCCATCTAGTATATTCTCCGTATTGCTCATGCTCTTCACTAGCCAGTATTGTGTTTTTGCATTGCGGTTCGAGGGTGGTGTTCGTCGCAGCTTGCACCCTGGGCAATTTTCGGCCTCCACGGAGGCTGAACAAGCGACATGCAACCTCCAGCCAATTGATGTACTGTAGTACCGCCAAGTATGCAACAGGTCTGTCAGCCATATTGCCACGACGAAAGATGGCACTCAAATTGCTTTTCTGTTCCCCGGAGATCACATGGGGCAATACTACGCTATCGTGCATCCCTACAACACCAATCGGCCGATTGAAGCAGGGAATCCCATGCGTCAGACATGGCTACGATCATCTCAAAAGCCGCGAGGCTGAAGCCCGAGATACGCCTCGCTGAAGCAATCTCTCAATTTGAGGGGAGCCTGTCGTCTCATGAGAAAGCTTCCTTCCGCAATCAAAGAACACAAGCTAGTCAATCTAGCCCTAGCATGACCGATGTCATGCGACTGACAGCTCTAATAGATCGCGACTTGCCCAGCAGAAGCAGTAGGTGTTTTGGCCCACGTTTCACGAACTTCTTGAGCAGTGTTCAACAGTTCGCTGCCCTGGGTGATGTGATCGTTGGCGGATCTCAGAATATCATTGCATGTGGCGTTTGGTCGCTTGTGCGCATGTCAATTTTGGTATGCTTTACTATCACTCCTACAAGCGGCAGATTACTAGGAACGAATCTTCAAGCGTCAAATAAAAATTGCCTGCATGTTTTTCTGACATTGCTACAGGCAATCTCAAAGTTCTCCTCGTACCTGGAAGGTATTTCCGTCATTTTCATGGACATCGGGCGAGCGAGTCCGCGCCATCAAACACTATCTTTGATATATCGTCAATCAAATTCTCTACAAGGACACATCAACGAGTACTTTATTATCGCTGTGCGATTCTGCCACGAAATGTACCGCTTCGCTAACAAGTCCGCTTTTCACCAATTCGCCACGAGTATGGGAGGTAGTAACATCCAAGTGATACAATCTGAACTAAGACATTGGGCCAATGAAATAAACGAGGAGGTTTCGTTCCTAGTCGCCGAAAGGATCGAAGAAGAGGCAGCCCAGAACTCGCGTTTTCGCTCCGTCTCGAAGAAGTTCTCAAATACAACAACTGAACACTACAAGCTGATGAACAAAAATCGCATTCTGGACCTTTGTTCAAAATATGACTATGCAGCCACGTGGAAGCAAATTCGCAAGAGTGGAAATACTTCAGCTTTCACACAAATGGACCGTTACAAAAATTGGAAATCCGCTCTCGACTCACGCACCCTCATCTACCTTGGAACACTAGGATGCGGCAAATCAGTCACGCTGTCCAACATGGTTGACGATATCCACCTTTCAGTCTCGAAGCACGATATACCTGTCGTATTCTTCTTCGCCAGGCAAGACCTTCCAGAGAGTTTGAAGGCCCGTACCATTATCGGATCTCTAGTTCGACAACTACTTGAAGTGCAAAGCAACAAACTCGCCATCATCGAGCCCACCACTTCTTGGCTCGAACCACAAGATATGCTTAATCTTCTGCAGAGTTGCTACAGTAAACAACACAGGGTGTACCTCATAATTGACGGACTGGATTTATGCGCACCTTTGGAGAAAAGACAGGTTATCGAATTCTTGATATGCTTGAAGGAAGGATTTTGGACGCTAGCATGCGTATCATTACGCCTCGAACCAAATTACAAGACTGATCCGGCGTATAGAGATCTTTCGATGCAAGCACAGACTGTTTTGTTGCCAGATAACAGCTCAGACATCGCGTCTTTCGTCGAAGCCGAGCTAGCTCAGTGTCTAAGAGACCAATACCTAAAGCTAGGAGATGCGGCACTCATATTGAAGATACAAGACGCACTGCTAAAGGGCTCTAATGGAATGTTTCTATGGGTGGCTCTCCAGATCAAAGCCCTTTGTACTCTGGAAACGGACGACGAGATTGTCAAAGCCTTGGTCGACCTGCCTGCGGACTTATCTGAAACCTACCATAGGATTCTGCAAAAGTCACAAGGGAAGAAAAGGATGTACCAAAATCGCATTCTCCAGATAATCACGTGCGCACAGAGGCCTCTCGATGTTGGTGAAATGCGGGAGGTTCTGAGTGTTACTACAGGGCAGACTGACTGGACGAGCACAATGCTCGTGAACGATGTCTACACGACGTTGACTGCCTGTGGATGTTTGGTGCACGTGGATGAAGAGGACCTCACTGTGCGATTCGTCCATCCAAGCGTGAGAGAACATTTCTTACGAAAAGGCCCATTCGACTTGACACCGGCGGACTGCAAAATCGAGCTCAACATGATTGAAGTCTGCCATCGAGCTATAGCAGAAGTCATTGTCACATATCTAAGCTACGGCATCTTCAACACGCAGGTATCGAAGACATCTGTTCCGCCCATTCCACGCATAGATGGTGTGAACGCCAATACAAAGATCATTTAGAGCGTTACCGGATCCTCAAAGAGTGTACAATCTCTTGCAATTAAACTCCTCGCGCAGAGAAGTCGGCCCGATTTCGACCTTAGCAAAGTACTCGCGCAAAGCATGCCATCGAGGAGGATTCCCAAGAGCGATGAGTTCTTGTTTGTCAAGTATGCCAGGCAGTGGTGTTTGCATCATGTCTGCGCTATAGACCCTCTCGCGCTTGGGCGGCATGTTGCTCAACTTCTTCCCAACGTGCTCGAATTAAACGCACATGGCAGCGGATCGGACCCTGTACCCCACACAGCTTTTTTTAAGGCTGTAGAAAGCGACAACGAGTCTTTACTAGCCATACTCCTTAGTTCCAAATTCCGCGAATTTGTGAACAGCCGTTGTGCAATTGAGAACCAAAAACAACTCTTCAGTCCTTTAGGACTCGCAATTTGTAAGGGACGAGAACGACTTGTGGACATTCTGCAGGAAAGCAACACAACTACACCGCCTTCTATATCCGAGCTCAGAAAAGATCCAGGATCAATATCGATCTGTCATGCTGTTTACGCAGGAAACGTAGACGTTGTTCGCGAGATGTTAACTTCTGCCGATATTGTTCCAGAATGGCAAGATCTCGCGGCGCACGTCTGTCAATCGGAACGAGGCTTGATAGCATGCGCCATATGGGCAGATCAACTGGAAATGGCCAAGCTCCTACTAAACGAGCTCAAGGTCAGCCCAGATTTGGGCGGCATCCATCCTGTCATGGAGGCATTGGCAACCAGGAATATCACCATGCTCAAGCTCTTGCTGGAATCAAACAGGATGTTTCTGCGTCAGTCCGACAAGGATAGGTATTTGCATCAGGCTGAAGAGTTTCTGGCATTCCCAGCTGCGGTACCTATCTTGAAACAGTTTCCAGAAGGAACGCGTTCGCCGTTACTTGTGCCGACTCAGGCTGAGCAACCAAAGACATCGAAGATACCGATGATGCGCAGAGCTGGTAGGCTTATGAGAACGAAACCTACTTGATCAATCTCCAGACTGGTCTCGAACGTAACATCCTCGTTTCAAAGCCTTCGCTGCCAACTCCAATGCCCCTTTAAATCTTTCAGCATCTCCTCCCAAATCTGGAGATTCGCGCTCCACAACCCATCCTTCATCAACACCGCCTCCTTCGCCTTCTCCGCATACTTGAGCGCCCCTGTTGCATCGCCAGCAGCACTATACGCCAATGCAGTAAACCCATACGCCACATCCATGAAGCCCTCAAGACCCTCATCGCGATACAACTGTAGAAGCTGTTCAGCGACTTGAGGCGAGCCGTTAGACTCAGGCGACCAGTCATTGAGCTGATCTTGCAGGGTCTTCATGACCATCAAGGTGTCGTCTGAGGAAGCGGAAGAACACCGCGGACAGGTGCATGTGAAGTGAAAGCCAGATTGGAGTTTCTGCTGGCGGATAGCGATAGGATCGAGAGGCGAGGTGTCTATCCTATCAGCTTTCATTGCTTGATTCCAGTCAAAAGATGCTTACACGAAATCGTAATCTCCTCGCCCTCCTCAATCGGCCGTGTAGCATGTACAGTATGCGACAACAACTCGGTATCAATAATATACTGTGCACTACACCTTCGTCAGCATCCCCTCCAGCCACAGACGAGCTACTTACTTGGCATTACACGCATGATTCAAGCGACTCGTCTCTGGGAAAATCGCCAAATGATTCACCCCGCCAACCTCCACCTGGAACGTATTCGCCTTGACGATATCCTGCACCCTTACCCTCTCGTCGCCAAACACATACGCCAGGCTCAGAAATTCATCGCGGCTCTTGGCGGGCAGTTGATGGATTGCGCGGCGCCACCAGTTCTCGCGGTCCAGGGTGCTGAGTTCGCCTTCCAGATAGGCGAGGAAGACGGGGGTGTGTGATGTTATGCGGTCTTTGAAGGTTAGTGGGCGGGTGGCGAGGAGCCCGATGCCTTTGTTGGGGATGGATGTTGCGCGAGATGCGTTTGTTGGGATATTGACGGCGCGATCTTGGAGTATGGATGGGGTTTGGAAAGCGGGGAGGGCGGCGAACTCTTTTGCGGCTGACGGCGTGGTGAAGATTGATATTCCTCGCCCGTTGCTGAACGATGTGGATGTGTAGATGCATAGGACATCGTTGATGCTGGGGAGTTTGGGGGTGCAGATTGGAGGGTAGGACCAGGGTGTGTAGTCTTTTCCTTGTTTTTGAATATATGTTGGGAGTGGGGATACGTATTCTTGTCTGTTCTTAGAAGTGTAGTAGGCTGATGATATTAGGGTGTGTTCGATCCAGCATTGCCGATCTAGTGTGACATGGGTAGCAAGGGTGGCTGTGGCGGCAGCGAAGTGTAAGAAAAGGTGCGCGTTAGTATGCATAACGTATACGACCAAAGAGCACCAGGCTGAACATGAGGCAAGAGTGGGATTGAAATTTTTTTCGACATCGTGGCTCGTAATGCTGAACGCGACGCGGCAACGTCTCTCGAGACGTGAGATGTTTGAGCATCCCGCTAAATATAGCACATCAAGATCGTGCTGAGTCATGCTTCAAATCAGCGAACAGACTCACCAGGTGTGGCGTGGACTTTTTGAGAAGAAAGATTGGGTATTTGAACTGCAAATAGCTACCTGAACACCTGTCAATGCTTGAAGCGCCTGTGCCTATACTTTTACAGAAGCTGTAGTCGCGGCATCACCCGCTGGCACCACTCTGCTTCAACGAGCCAATTATGGGCTCAAGAGCAAAACCATGAACAAGACGAGCGATTATTCTGAGTCGCCATTGACCTCGACAGAAGTGCGCTTCTTCCTTTTCTCCTTCTTTTCCTCGCCATCCTCCCGCTTCCGCTTCTTTTTCTTCTTCTCGCCATCCTCTGCGGGTGCGACGTAATCGGCCATGCGCTCCCTCCTCTTCGCGTCCATCTTGTCCTTCATCTTGTCCTCCCGCTCCTCCCTCGCCTTGCGCTCCTTGGCATGTTTTCCCAAAAAGTATTCTCCACTCTCGATCTGCAAGTCGACCTTGCTCTTTTCTTGCGGCGGCGGGAACGGCGTGTAGACCTTCTTCGCCTTGTCGGTGACCTTGTGTGGTACTCGTCGCTTGCTGAGGGATCGTTTCTTGAAGTTGGGTAGGAAGCGGTCCCAGCTCTCGTTGACTAGCTCTGGGTCCTTTGCCAGCTCTTTCTTGATCATGAGCTCCTTGATCGCGTATATAGGATGTATGTTGTGCATGGTGTCTTCGATGATACGTCGTACCGTCTTGAGTCCCTTGAAAGGGCCCATTGCCGCAACTGTGTTTCCTTGTACCAGCAGATATGTCTCCGTGAGCAGCTCCAGCGCTTTCAGAGTTGAGCCGTTCGGACCCAATATACGCTGTCGCCTCTTTACGAACCGCTCCTTGTTGCCAACCAGATTTCGAATCTTTATAATGTCCATGGCAACTTCGTCGTCGAGGATTTTGACAGCTTGCGGCGCTGGCACGCTTCTTGCGAGAAGCTTGATGAGATCACGTGCGTTCAAAATCGCGGCCGGATCGTAGGTCTTTTGCGTCGTCCATACAGTCATGGAGCCCTCCACCAAGTTGAGCTCACAGCCCACGCCATGTTTCGCGAGCGCCTGGGTAATAAACTTCCAGGATCCCTTCAGGTATTGTTCGCGATACTTGGGGAATAGTGTGGAGAAACGCGACTCGTCTGTAAAGGCACCGGCGGTGTTGTCTTCAGGCTTGAAAGGCTCGATCTGTGCACTCGTTAGGACCGAGTAAGGTGCGCGCATAAAGTCATGTGACGCACTTTCCACTTGTCAATATCATCGGTGTCCCAAGGCTTCTCCTTCTTGTGTGTGGACGGCATCTTTGTGGTCGAGAGCTTTCGCAGACTTTTGGTGTTGGCGTTCGCAACTTTTCTGAACTTTGCGATGGCATGTTCCACTAGCGTGCACGTGCCATGTTCTAAACGCCGAATCTCCGCAAAACACCACGACTCCTACATCACCGCTCATCCGAAATCTTCAACTGACCGCATAGCAGTTTGAGGATGACGGGCTCATAGCTCTTCCTTGGGTGGAAGGGCTCCTGTCTCTCCATCTGCCCTTCCTTTGATCAATATCATCTGTCACCCTAGCTGCCTGCAGTCGCAGACGTCTTTGGCTTAGTGCAGTCAACCTTACTGTCCCTAATAGTGATCCACAGCTACGGACCATTGACGGCCTGCACCCTCATAACGTCGTGTTGAAGGCTACCGGCGCTCGCCTCTTCCTAACCGTCCGCGATCTCGCCAAAGGCCATAAAGCCTTGGGTGACATTCTCGAGTCTGGCAGAGTTGATTTGCTGTTACTCGATCTCAACTCTATGGAATCTGTGCGAAAATGTGCAGCTGAATTCCTCGAAGCCAGTGGCAACAGGCTCAATGTCCTCATTACCAATGCAGGCATTATGGCCAAACCTGAAGAAAAGACTGCAGACGGCTTCGAATCGCAATTCGGCACTAACCACCTCGCCCACTTTCTGCTCTTCCAGCTTCTCAAGCCCGCGTTATTGAGATCTTCGACCCCAGCATTCCAGATCAGGGTCGTGAGTCTTTCCTCCATGGGCCACCGCTCGTACCTCTAAAGATGGAAAACCTGATGCTGAGGGGCGAGTACGGTCCTTTCCGTGCTTACGCGCATTCCAAGACAGCGAATATCTAGTTCGCCAACGAGATCGAGCGACGTTACGGGGACTAAGGTTTACACGCGCTTTCAGTCCATCCTGGCGTCATTTTAACTTCGATCCTGGACTACGGTGAAGTCGAGAAGTACATGGTGCACGAGCCCTTCCGTAATTACATGAAGTCCGTGGAGCAAGTTGCAGCAACTACTGTGTGGGCTGCGATTGGAAAAGTGTGCGAGGGAACGGGCGGGAAGTATCTTGAAGACTGTCAGGTCAGCAAGCCTTTGAAAGAAGGCGGCGGCGACCTGGATGCTGGGTATGCGAAGTGGGCGAATGATCTGGAGAATGAGGCCAAGTTGTGGAAATTGAGCAATGAGTGGGTGGGTTTTGAGGAGAAGTGAATCTGGTCCTCGGTATGATTGTAGAGTTCGGGAAAATCCATCATATCGCGAGAGGAAATCTTACACACCTAGCTCTAGAGAGAATTGAAAGTCGATGTTTCATTCCATGGCAAAGTCAGTTGTGTTTACCTCAACATTCGGGTGCTATCAAGGAAGCCGCGGTTCGCGTCTTGGCATTGTTTTTCAAGGCTCCTGCAGGGCCACAGCTGTCGTCTAAACAATCTTCACTCTCAACATGACCGCATGCCTAAGAAACGCCACATCAACCCCATTGGCGAAAGCTGTAAGATTGCCTGGATCGCAGCGGCGATGGCCGATCACAACACAAAGGGCATGCAGCTCATACAGCTGACTGCAGGTGCCCCACTTTTCGTGTATCTATCGCCAAAGCACTTTCATCTAGCAAACCTTTGAGGGCTTTTCCTTTCATCAACAAACATCGCTTATAACCTTGAACTTTAGTTTGACTTTTGCACAGGACATGGACCTATGCGAGTTTTGCCACGACCTGGTGGGGTGGATCTCGAGTCCCCATTATGCGGATCTACCTGACACCCGCTATGTGGATGTATGTTCTTGCGAACTATGTGTGGCGTTGATCGGTACAATGAACCTCAATAAAGATCAGAGAACGACGACATTAATTCTCGAGACGTCAGTATGGAGAAGCGAGTTGCGGAGCGCTGAGGGATTGTATTGCCTTTGCACTGTGGGCCAACATGTCCGCCTTGCTCTCTGGGCTAATCCAGGTAAGAATTTGTATATAGTTTGCGATCTCGCAAGCAGAAGCAATGGAATCTGTCTACCGGAACGCAACGTTGGTTGTGGCTGCAGCTGGTGCCAGACACCCAATGCAAGGGCTATTCATAAATGACAGGCCTCATACACGAATCTGGAGCGTGCCGTTTGGGCAAAATGATTCTAGAGACGTATGTAATATCGGTATCTTGCCAAAAGAGATAGCTAAAACGGTTCCGTGGAGCTGTCCCCTGGGTTCTCGCGGGTGGGTTCTGCAAGAATGGTATCTTGCACGAAGAATCTTGTTCTGTATGCCGCTTGGGCTTTCTTGGCGATGTGATGGAATAGATACAGTGGAGGGAGGCTCTAGAGTCAACCTGGGTCATACGGAGAAGCGCTCATGGAACCAGCTATTACGTTCATACACGACGAGGAGTCTGACCTACCCTTCTGGCCGTCTCCACGCACTTAGGGGTATCGTCACCCATCTTCAACGGAATCGAAAAGACAGATTCCTGCACAAATACGGCGTTTGGGAAGACGAGCTCCATCAGCAATTACTCTGGAGACAATTAGCACCGAGCATAGAAACTGACTCATTGCCCCTACCTACCTGGAGTTGGGCAGCGACTGGGGGAGCTAAGCAATGGATGGACAGCACACACTTGGAGATGTTGGACTTGAAAACGATAACTCGACGGCTGCATATTAGTGCCTCTGAAGCCATGCGCAGTGCGGGTTATGTAGCGACGTCAGCACTGAAAATCGATCTTGTCACATCAGACGCGACAAGCATACTCTGGCGCCTCGGCAGCTACGCTTACGTCGAAGAACTTGAGTTCACAGTCATGCTCTCAATCAACAAAGCAGAAACTCTGGCTTACATCGCTAGAGATCCGTCGAAATTGCAGCCTGCACTCGGGATGATCGTCTTCGACTTTGAGCCGTTGTCCCCAGTGTCGTATTTCTTCGTAGGCCGCACTGTCAGACCTTCCAGGGACTTTAGTCGGTGGCGGACAACTCAGAGTGAAACTAAGAGCCAAACTAAGGACGGGCAGGAGAAGTCCATGGTTGATGATGATGCAATACGCGAAAACAAATCAGTCCCTCCTTCGGAAGCAGACGAAGGAACTGAACAAGCCCCATTGCCTATCCCCCCACCTTCTAAAGAAAGCCGTTACCTGAACATCAAAAGCAAACCTAGTTTCAGGCCTTTACCAAGTAGCGCAGACGAAAGATCTCATCAAGTAAGTCACCAATGAGTAATGTACGTGTAGCAGTCTGACAGATATCAAGGCGGATGAACTAGCAGAACTAATGGAGACGACACCATTCGTGTACTTTTGCCTCCTTCTCGACTCAGTCGGCGAGGGCAAGTACAAGCGCGTTGGAATGGCTTTGCTTTACCCGCATGCTTTTGAAGCTATGAAGCCTGCGATGGCAGAGTTTGAGATTGTTTAAGTCTTGCCGGATTTGCACACGTAGTGAGGCCCGGATATTCATTACAGTTGAATGTTGAAATTTTCAGGCTACAGGGAAACAGCATCGACATTGCCCAAGTACCAACCCAATCCCAAAACGTACCATAGTTAGCTGCGCCACATGGCGGTGGCGCTTTCAGGCAACAGCGTAAGGCTGAACATAGCTTGTTGCAAATACGATGTCGAACCGCCTAACTTCGAGCTTCTGCGTTAAAGCTCGTTTCCTCAAATACTGCGCATACCGCTCTACATCGCGATTGACACGGCGTCTGATCCAAAATGGTCTACTTCTCGCAGCTGTGTGAAACGACTTTAAATTTCGCATCTGCTCCGTTTCGATTGGACAAATGGCTATTTCGATTGCCGCAAGGATGGAAAATTACCATGAATTTCGCGATCAGGTACACTGTCGACAACGCAGGGTCACCACCGTCGATAGGCGCGGTACGGATCTTGTATACCCAATCATCGGGCAGCATCTCACAGTCTTGCAGAGCAAAATTTGCATAGAATATCCCCCGTTAGAATCACCAGACCAAATACGGCTCCTAAAAATCCACCCTGGTGAACCCGATGACTCCATCGAAATATCATTCGTCACTGCAAGTCTAAATGACACACCGGATTATGACGCATTGTCTTATACATGGGGATCTCTCACAGAGCGAAGCCTAATTTCGGTCAACGGAGATTACATGCCAGTGCCTAGAAGCGCTTTTAAAGCCCTTCACGCTTTACGACGTTCAAGTTGTGAGCGACTAATTTGCGTTGATGCCCTCGGCATAAACCAGCAAGACATACACGAAAAGAGTCACCAAGTGCGTCTAATGTGCGACATCTACCAAGGTGCAAGATCGGTCGTGATCTACCTTGGGGATGCTACCGACAAGACGTTCGACGCCATGCGGTCTTTGCAGTATCTGATTCAGGCCCGGAAGTTGAACAGTTCGGTCGAGCCTCCATGGACGCACAAGAAATTGACTGACGTCGAAGATACGCTCCAGGACATCCTGAAACGACCGTGGTTTACACGTATGTGGACAGTCCAAGAGGCTACACTGGCACGCCATACAATCCTGTTATGCGGCGACCAGCACCTCTCTTGGAATGGTAACTTCCAGACCTTGAGACGCATCGCATTTCGCATCAAAATCATCGCCATATCGCCATACTTCTCAGTCAGTTCTGGACGCAAGAGCAAACTCGACTGGTCGCCTTTCCTGGACATTATAGAGACGCAAATGCGCCAGGCAGCTAGAAGAGAGGGCGTCTCCATCCAGCGGAACCAACTCGATCTTGCATTCCAATTCCGACATCGTCGGTGCTCAGACACTAGAGACAATTACTTCGCTCTTTCCGGGATCATGGAGAGCGAGAATCGTGGCCCACTCGAGTTCAATACGGACTATGCGCTCAACTTGGAGGAAGTACATTTGAGGTTCATGGAGGAGATTCAACGCATCAGCGAAATAGAGGATGCGCCAACTTCCCCAACCCCAAATAGTGATTTCAGATAGGACGTCTTGGCTCTGAAATGTATACTTACGTGAGTGTCGTTGAACTATTCTTACAACTTCTCTACTGACGCTACACACAGAGAACATAAAAAGTACGAGAATCATGTCCTTTAATATGGCTGCTCCATACCCGAGAAACGGACTCGCGCAACGCATACACGATTCGCCGCTTCGTCCTCGCGATATTTGTCCAAACGCCCCGATCCTCTTCGCCGTATCTGATTTACTCAAAAACACGCCACCGCCCTGCGGCTCATGACCAGTCTCCAAACACCAGCATTCCTTGCTTTGAAGACACTGTCCCCCCATCACAGTCCTCTGCATTCTACCAGGATGCATTATTGTCCAAGGAACTTATAGCCATACATCGCGGATATCTCGCGAATTGTAGGTTAGGATGTAGATGGACATTTGGACAGTAACACATTATTTGACACTGCTGCAATCATCACGTCAAATGTCCGCGCGCATCGAGGACGAACAGATGCTGTAAATGCCTCACGCCAAGTCATCGGTGCGAAAAATCTTTGGTTGAATTCGCTGGGAATACCCGTGTCGGGAAATGTTTATATGCGATATTTCGCCCTACACTCTCCTGTAGCTCACCTGCCAAATGCGCTACTACTATACAACTTCAAACTCGTAGTACACGTAGGCCGTGTACTCTTGGTCTCCCGTGTGGCCTGCTTGTTGCATGTCGGTGGCCATTGATGAATCGTCCTTCTTGATGCGGCCCTTGTTGTCGCGGCCAAATGCGTTGCCGCCGAGGTATGAGTATGCCGAGTCGAGGTTCGTTTTGGCCTTCTTCGCTGCTTTGGCGTTGGTCTGTGACGTGTTAGGAGAGTTAGCAGCCCGTAAGTGCAAATCTTGTCTTACCTGCACTATGCCGCACACAAAGTCCAGCGGCAGTCCATACCGCAGCACAGTCTCGACAAACACCCTCAGCGCCAGCACGTGAATCCAAAGCATCGCGCTCTCGCTATATCCCGTCCGGCCCAACCGCAGCGCCTCGCCCCACAGCTTCTTCTCGTCTTTTGCAAGCTGCTCCGCCTCCTTGGCCTCCTCTTCCTTGCCGCCCTGCTTGTACTTGTACTCTCTGGGCGTCCACCTCTTCTCCCTGCACTTGTGTACAAATTCGTTGGAATGCTTCTTGAACGTCGTGACGGCGAAAAGGTTGAACTCGTCATCTGCGGCGAGCTTGTTGGCTGAGCGCGGGACAACCATGGGGGAGAGCTCCTCGTAGGACTTGTAGAAGTCCTTGACGGCGAGGTTGGGGACGGCAATGAGGTGGGTATCAAGGTATTCCGAGTCTTGGATCAGGGAGGAGGGGTTTACGACGTTGACGAGGGATTTGGTAGCGAGATTGCCGGTCCGTTTCCGCTCGGCGGCGGCGAGGGCGCCTTTGGTCTGGTTGTATTGGGAGATTTTGGCCTTGACGTCGTTGTCGATGCCTTGCAGTTCCTAGGGAGCTTAGTAAGAGGCTAGCAGGTAGAAAGGGTACTGCTGACCTTCTGTAATGAGTCTATCAGCTCTGCGATGGGCTTGTCTGCCCGGTACTTGACCTTGTTCCATTGGAACGACCGTAGGTACTGGTCGACCGGCTCTGCACGTGACGTAAGCTTCCACAATTCCTCAAACCACCTCAATGGTGCTTGGCGTACTGTCGTTGATTGTCTTCTGTTGTTGCGCCTTGTCGTCGTCATCCAATATCGCCCTCAAGCTGTCGCCCACCTTGGCCACCACGCCTTCACATGCCGAATTGAGCTTGGAGAGGTCGTCGGCCTGCTGCACCAGCGCATCGAGGGTCCCGATCTTAAACTCGGGTATCGGGAACTTGTACGTGTTGCCGCCATCTGAGGTGACGGTGCCTTGCAGGGCCCCGAGAGCTTCGTCCTTGTCGTTGGAGGGCGTTATTGACGTCGGCAGCGACACCAGCAGGTACTTGGTGCCCTTGGACATGGTTGCAGCTATTCAGAGCGCGGCGGCGGCGGATATGTGGTGGGAATGCGTAGGATTACTGCTTTGGTAGATGGAGTCCTGGTGGGCTGTCAAGCTCCGACGGGAAGCTGGCCGCGCCTAGGAAAGTGTCCGTGCACAAGCTACCGCCGTCATACCATATAAAGCTGACCCGCCGTGGGTAGCCGCGAGGAATGTTGGGCTTATCTTTCTTCCCTCACACACAATGGCTTCAAAAAGAGCCGTGGCAGCGCTGCGGCCGGCTGTGAATTGCGCTGGTCCACGGTTGTTGAGGGTTGAACACGTGCAGAGGGCCCAATACACGACTCGCGCACTATCAAGTCAAGCTTCACGACCCCGCAAGCTCGCGCAACAACACCAACACGTGCGATATGCTTCGTCCGGAGCGGGAAAAGAAGAATTAGGCAAAACTGGGCTTTATGAGCTTCACAGCAAGTATGGCGCCAAGTTCGTCGGATTTGGCGGCTACTCGATGCCCGTGCAGTACAGCGACTTGAGCATCGTCGACTCACATAACTGGACGAGAGAGAAGGCCAGTCTCTTCGACGTCGGACATATGTATGTGGCCCAAGTCGACATAGACTTCAAGTGCTGACAGCTTCAGGGTCCAGCATCACTTTTCTGGTCCTGGCGCCGAAGCGTTTCTCCAAAGAGTGACTCCATCCTCGCTATCTACACTCCCAGTCCAGCAGTCCACTCTTTCCACTCTGCTTCACCCAAACACAGGTGGAATCGTGGACGACACAGTCATTGCTCGTCTCTCCGACAAGTTCTACGTCGTCACCAACGCCGGCTGCAGGGAAAAGGACACTGCTTACTTCAAGGAGCAGCTCGAGGCCTGGAAGAGCGCGAATCCCGATAAGCCTGTAGATTGGAGCATCCTGGACGGACAAGGTCTCATCGCACTCCAGGGCCCACTGTCAGCCGACATTCTTTCTCGCGTCCTCGACGACAAGTCGAAAGGCGACCTCAAATCCCTGTACTTTGGCCAGTGCACCTTTGCGACCGTCAAAGGAACCCATGTTGAAGTGCTCGTCAGCCGCGCAGGCTACACTGGCGAGGACGGGTTTGAAATCAGCATCCCGTCAGCAGCCACCGAAGCGGTCACTCAGTTCTTGCTCGACTCTGCCAAGGATGAGCTGAGGTTCGCCGGTCTCGGAGCGCGTGACACTTTGCGGTTGGAAGCTGGCATGTGTCTCTACGGACACGATCTAGACGACACCACCACACCTGTCGAGGGTGCGCTGTCATGGATCATCGGCAAGGACCGTCGCGCCAACGGTGGCTTCCACGGCGACTCCGTCATCTTGCAGCAGTTGAAGAAGAAGTCTGAAGGTGGCGGTGTGTCGCGTCGCCGCATCGGCCTGATCATTCAAGGCTCACCTGCTCGCGAAGGTGCCGAGATTGTCAACGAGGCGGGCGAGAAGATCGGCAACATCACTTCCGGCTGCCCATCGCCAACCCTCAAGAAGAACATTTCGATGGGGTACATCAAAGACGGCATGCACAAGGCTGGCACAGAGGTTGAAGTTGTTGTCCGTGGCAAGAAGCGCAAGGCTGTTGTAGCCAAGATGCCGTTTGTTCCCAGCAAATACCACAAGCAGCCAACAACAGCCAAGGCATAATGGAATCTCCTCAGCACAAAGCTCACCAGTTGCGAGTCTACGAGAACCATCAGATCAACCTTAGAAGATATTCTAGATCCTGGCCCGATTCAACGCGCGCCAGGATCGATGATGGCACCCACCTTAGCTGCTGCATCAGTTCAGTTCAATGTATCGATACCCAATATTAAAATCCAAAGAGAGCATTATTGTGCTTCGGTATCGGAAGAGAGAGCCCCTCAACGCGGCTGGAAGTGGACAGCCCTCAACGCGGCATGTAGACAAGACGCCTCCTCAACACGGCTCGAATATGGATACTCCTCAATACCAAATATCTATCATGATCTCAGCAGATACTGTACATCATCCTCATGTCCAATTCGTTATGTTGGTGCAGGATGCGATGTCACAGTTGGTGATCGAAGGGACTAATGCTTCTGTTCAGAAAGTGAGGGTGTCATGAAATAAGACTGCAGATTTTGCTGATGATTGGGCGGGAAAAGAGCTCGAGTATAATGCGTTTAAGCGGGGTGCAATCAGATTGAGCTTTCTACTCTCCTGGTTGATAGAGATCGATGGTCGTTCACAGACTGATGAGGTTTATTGCCTGGTTGGATTACATCATCTTGCTGTACGGGCGACATGCAAGAGGCGATTGAAGCTCGACAAGAAGAGGATCGTAGAGTCAAAGAAGGCTCATGTAGTGTTCTATGCGTACTTGGGGCATCAAAGAGGTAATCTCCTTGCATCTGCAGTGCATACGCTACATCGGAAATCTGCCACCAGGTGGCTTAATTCATGGTAATCGATGTCGTGAATGTTGAGCGAGATGTCTGCTGTTGCCGGCGAAACTTGAAGTGGAGTGAAACAAAAGGGGCTTAGCGTGCACGTGCAGACGCGAGCGGGCAATCGCGCGACAACGCGCTTCAACATCGGAACCCGGTCATCAACTCTCCGTCCATCATATTACACGACAATGAGTAGAGCAAGCGTGGAACAAGCTCTGACTGGACTTGTGCCAGCCTTGAATGGGCCTCTGCCACCAGAGCTAATTGATTTGGCTCTTTCTCTCCTCGCTCGTTCGCGCAGTGTAGCGCAGTCTCTCAAGTCCGACGAGGAAATAGGACGACCATATGCGTGTGCTCAACTTGCATGTGAACGGTATGGAACACGGAGAATAATGATACACAAAGCTAATGTCTACAGGACGAAGAAGCGATTCAATCTGCCAGCTATTGTCTCACGACCACCATGTCCTCCGCGCATCTACAAGAAGCTATACAACTACCTGAGCAGTGCGCTGCCTGCATCCGAAGCCAGCCGGGAGCCGCAGACACCAAGCAAGAGAGCGACTGCAGCTTCTGTATCTGCTCGAACCACACCCAAGACGCCGCTCACCGGGAGGAGAACACCACGAAGTACGAAGAAGTCTGCCGCAGCTGACGTGCCAGTATGGGTCATGCCAGCCATCCGAAAACTCACCAAAGCCTTTGAATTTCCCAATGCTGCCCCGCTTGTATTCACTGGCCTTGAATCGACCCTACCGCTGCTGGCTCGTATGTCCGTACCCGCAGCCGAAACACCAAGCAAGCGATCGAGCCGTACAGGGGCAAGCTCAGCGCCTTCCGCAGATCTGCCAGAAGCTCGCATCAAAGGCCTCATAGCTGTCATATTCCTGTACATCTTCACGAAGATGAAGAATGTCGAGGTCGTGCCTGAGGAGTACCAGGTGTGGCGACAGACTGCAATCGACACCTTGCTGGCCGTGCCCGGAGCCGAGGAGGTTACATATGACGATTTGTCCTTTGAGGCAGAAGAACTCATGCCGATGGCCAAGGCCGAAGGCTGGCTGAACATGGAGTGGTTCGTCAACGTCATGCCCTTGGATGACGAGGATGCCATGGACGGCGTGGAGATGACCGAAGCGTCGGAAAAGCGTGCGATGACGAAGACCGGCGGAAGCGACTATATTGGCCTCGGGACTATGATGCAAGACGCAAGTGACTATCTCGGCGAGCGCCAGAGAGAAGACTTCAAGACATGGAAGGCACAGGTCATGGCGCGCGTACAGGAAATCGAGGCATCATGAGACCATCGGCCACAAAGTCTCCAATATGAACCTTCGGGCGATATATGAACGGCATACCTCGCGCCACCCAGACCGACCGCACGTGGCTGACCAAAGCGACGTCTACCATAAACGCGGTACCTGAGCGTTCTTGTGGCACGTCAGTAGGTGTCTCCGACCAATTCGTCCTGTACCACGATTCTACTGCCATCTTCATGTTCTTTGTCACACTGTTACAGTAACACGTTTGATCTAGCTCACCGCTATCGCCACTAAATTGTTGCGGACTCGGGATCAGCAGAGCAGCAAACATCAGACACGCCATCGGTATCTTTGTCGCCAATAAACCGTGTTGTAGCACCTGCCTCACAAGTATCAGGCGGTCAATCATCCACTGTTCAGGCGAACACGTATACACCGCTGAGCCCAACAGATATGCCTTTATGCTGCGATCTGCAAGCGCAGTGCATTTGGGGCGATTCAACCGTCACGCCGGTCGAAGTGTTTCTCACAAATAGATCCAGTGTGCGACTGAACCCGTCCCGAATAGGCAATTCACGATGTACAAATACCACGCTGACGACGGGATCTTGCATTTTGACAGCTCGCCTAAGGCCAACTGGGGCGAAGACGGTGACGACACCGGGACAGAGGCGGTGACATGATCTTCTCTCTCCAGCTTCATATAAATACCACATCAAGCATCCTAATCAATTTCTCCTCTCGTCTCTATCAAACGTTCCAGTCCATCTACAGCAATGTTTCTCCCCTTGCTCCTCACCCTGTTGCCCGCAGCCCTTGCACTCCCACAATCCCCCACCTCTACTCCCACCTCCACGCCCACTCCCGAGCCATACAACTGCGGCTACGCCCTCACGCGCCACAACAGCAGCGCCTTCGTCGGCCTCTACGCCCACGATCGCTGCGAAGTCTTTTTCTTCAACGAGACCATCATCGGGTACCAGGACGCATTCGCGTACCGGCTTTACGGTGGGTGTGAGTGCAGATTTGCTGCGTAAGTTACCACGCCGCGAGTAGAGATGTCGTCGCTAATGCAGCATGATGTAGGACGGGGTACGATTGTTTCAAAGATGTGGATGGCCCAGTTTTCAAGGGGCCGACGAGTGAGGAGGGGGAGATGGCGTTTGCGGATCCGAAGCCGAAGTGGTATACTTGTAAGAAGAGTGCTTGAGAGAGGGATTGTGAGGAGGGGGAGGTGTTCGTAGGTGTTTATGGGTTTGGGATGTTTGGACATGCTGACGTGCTGTAAATTACAGAGATCAGGATTCTGGTGGCAAGATTGAGGGGGTGTTGTGATGGTTTCTGGGGCAGTTGATTGGGGCATAGCGTGTAGATGTATGTACTGGCAAAACCACGAGGTAATACGGATGAAAATAATGCACTATGCACTGGCTTTTGCTCTCACTTGTCATCTGAAGCTCGCTATCCACGCATCTCGTCTTACAAACGGACCATACCTTTTTTTTACAGCACCCCACTAACCGCCTTGTTGGATCATCATTGCCTAGTAGAACGAACTCGATAACGTCACATTCCCGCGCTCATCCAAGGAGAAAGTGTGCATCCGAACAAAATCCTGCTGCGCGAGTCTTCTCGCAACCTCTTTCCCCGGCGTCGTTTGCGGCGGCAGCAGACCCGGTGGCGCCGGCAGATCACGTGACGGCTCTTTGTCATTAGGATTATCCTTACTCGGCCCAGCAGGATCCTTGGGCGGCGCATCGTCCTTTGGTCGGGGCGTCGGCGCCGCAAGATCCTCGACCGTGAAGATCAAACATGTCGAGCGATTGCGGTTCTGGCACTTGAACACGAGGGCGTGGGTGATGCGCTTGAGGCCTACTTGCAGCTTCCTTTGGATGAGAAAGTGTGCGAAGCCAGCTCCGTTGGGTGTACCTAGATCCGCAGTCAGGGGTTTTGCATCGTCGCGGCTAGATTATAGGGGTACGTACTGAGGATGGCTTTCCCCTGGTCCGTATCCATGGAGATGCGCGTGACAGTGGTGGTGAGCTGCTGTTTGAGTTCCTTCATGGCGCGAGCAATGACGGCCAGAGTAGTGGGATTGCCGATTATAAGCGAGCCAAATATCTTGATGTCTTTTCGTCGGGCTGCGGGCACGGCGTGCTCCCACATGATCCACATTATGTCGGAGGAGCGTTGGAGGTCCGGGAGGTCTTCTTTGGTGAAGTCGTCGTATGTCACTGTTCCGGCTTCCCAGGGGCTTTTGCGGTCCTGCGCTATGATTCCTGTGAGGAAAGTCAGTGTATGATTGCTAGGATGTGTGGTTGTAGGCGACTCACCGCCTCCGCCTAACACGGACATGAAGAAGTAGGCACCGGTATTCTTGCGTCAGTCTTAGTACCGCATCAAGTATGAGAGCCGAGCTTCAACTCACGCGCCTTTTTCTGCCCGATGGATCAATGTACGTTTGTTCTTCGATGTCGATCATGCTGTCGAGGTCGTGGTGTGCGATTTCGAGAGCCCTCCATTCATCATCCGCCTCACCGACGGTTTGCGTGATACCTAAAGCATTCAGTGTTGGTCCAACACCCCAGTACCCATCGGCAGCATAGTCGCAGTAATCCTTATCCGAGAGATGCATCTCGTAGCCCCACTTCCGCATATCAGCTATGACACAAGCAAGTGTCAGTCAACGCGGTATGGTTTGAGTGTGGAGGAAGACAGCTTACCTTTCGACCACGGACTCTGCGCCGTCGTCTGCGGCACTGGGAGTAACTGCCCGACGTCGAAATCAGAGTACGACATCTGCGCGACCATTTTCTTTCCTTTGCAAATGGCCTTCTCCCAAACTTCGTCTTCGGCTGGCTCATCCACGTCTGCGGTGCCGGCGAACTGTGATCCGGGGAGTTCATGGATGGAAAGATTGAGCCTGGACAATCGTTGCTGAGTGTGCGAGTCGGACAGGTCCGTGTTCCCGTTGAACAGATCCTCGCGTGGTACGTGGCTTGCGTCGCCGACCACGGGTGTGATCCATGCGAGGAGCAAGACTACGACGTCGGGAGGATGCATGATTAAGGCGACCGCTTAGGAGTCGCAGGTGGAATGATTTGGCATCGGGGAGAAGACGATGAGCTTGATTCTATCTAGATGTTTCGTCCGTTCGCGGCGCCACGTGGCGGGCGAGGCAAACGGTGAGAGAACCCTCTGGGTGGGAGTGAACATGAGGAACAACCCGTACCACGTTTGGGAGGTTGCTCGATTATGTGATGCGATGGTGATAGACTATAACAGCGTTATTTTGCGTTTCAAAATAGACTTGTCACCATCTGGTCATGGTATTAGATTTTGATATCATCGCATCACATCATCGAGTAACACCCTGACCGCGGTACGGATGTCTTCGAGCCTTTGCGTGTGCCGACACTTTTGGATTAATTGAATGTCATGTTTCATTGCGTCATGGCGATACCATCTACTTGATGTCTGCGCTCTTGACAATCGTCGCAAACACATCTCCAAGCTCCGCCAGAGTGACCTTGGTGAGCTCATCGCCCTTGACGCCTGGGATGTCGCGATCACCAATACCGTCCTCGACAACGATGACATCATATCCTCGCTGTGCAGCCTGGCGCGCGGTCGTGCTAACACATACATGCGCCATATATCCGACGAGGACAAGTTTCTTGATTCCCCACTTCTTCAAGGTCTCGTCGAGATTGGTCTCGGCAAAGGATCCTGGGTGATTCTTCCAGATGAGTTCTTCGCCGTCTTTTGCCTTGAGGCTGGGGAACTCTTCAGCCAGATTAGTTCCGGGGGTGAAGATGGGTGCGCCATCGGGTGTCTTATGGAGGATGTGCACGACCTTGCCCTGAGCGGAGCGGTACTTCTCCAGCAGCGATGCGATGACTTTCCCGCTGGCTTCGGCGTTGGTGACGGCAAGGGCACCAGATGAGTATTCATTTTGCGCATCGATGATGATCAGTGCGGAGTCAGACGTAGAGGCGGTCGAAGGCGGTACGCCGAGGAGTTGACGGAAGGAGCTGGCCATGTTGAGTATTGATCTCGGGAAGGTCACTAGACTAATTGAAAAGGGGGTGTTGTGAAGGAATCAGACAGCTCAAGATCTTTATACCCACCGCGAGTACCGAGGTTGATGTATGAGGGGTCACAAACAGCTTACAATCTGTGGAGAGTATAGTCTCTCGTCCGGCTCCAGTCCTTGACGACTGACGTTCGAGGGGTGGCGAAATAGTGGGTCGAAGCCTCTAACCTCTTCCGGTATCTTTCTCCGCCAAGAAAACATTTGCAGCGAACCACGGCCACCGTTATTTGCATGCCTCAAGATATCACAGAGGAAATATGCCCTTCTCGATAAGTCGTTGCTGTATCGCGTCGCACCATTTGGGTTGATCAACGCTCGTGAGGGAAAGCTGACGATTAGCGTGGGACGACACTTTATCAAGGATGGACAGAGGGAGAATTTCCAAAACGCGTTCGACGAGAATCAGGCCAAGCTGCAAGACTATGTTACAGAGGGGATGATAGGAGGAGGTTGGCGCGTCGACAAGGAGGGCGAAAAGGAAGAGTGGTTTTTGATGTGCCCTTGGAACAGCGTGGAGCAGCATCTCGACTTCGCCAAAACCGAGGACTTCCAGAAATACGCGCGAAGCGAGGATCACTTGGACGGTGCCGATATTAAGCATGCTAAGCTTCTCGACATTTGACGACCATGTGTATCAGCAAGGTCCGTAATGCTCAATCAAGTTACTCAAGTACATTTGTCGTTTCGTTTCCAGATATGATGACGGGAAACGGTCACGTCGATGCATCATACATAAAAAATGCCTACTCTACTGATCAGATCTTGGGTGTGGAGATGCAAAGCTGCAGAAGTGGGATGAAACGTTACTGATAAGCAGCTGGGCGTGCCATGTTCGGACTAGATCCGACACAACCCCTCACAGAGCGTGAGATAGCAACGCCAACTTGAGGCCAACGGCAGTGTCAATGCGATCGTGGTTTTGTTCATGATACATGCTCTGATCCTCCTTGCGTTGTACAAGCTTGCGTCTCTCTCCGTCAACGCTCACACTGGCCATGGAATTACTCAAGCTTTTACAATCTCTCTACAGTACACCACTCGGATACGGTTCCCTGCTGGCTCTACTTGGACTCTGTGTCGCTTCGATCTATAAAGTACGCCTCTTCTACTTGTTTTCCAATCCTGCTGGCTGACCTTGAGTGCCCCAGCTCCTCACGCGGACTGATGTTGCTTATATCCGCGGCATACCCGAGATACCTGGCGCACTGCCTATCACTGGCCACCTAACTCAGCTTGGAGATGATCATGCGACAGTATGCGAAAAGTGGTGGCGTAAATATGGTCACTCCGTCTTTCAGGTCCGGCTCGGTAACACGCGTGCCGTCATCGTCAGCTCTTTTGAAGACTGCAAAAAAATACTCGTCTCGAATTCACAAGGCTTGATTGATCGACCAAAATTGTACACCTTTAACGGCGTCATATCATCGACGCAAGGGTTCACGATTGGTAGTTCGCCCTGGGACGAAAGCTGCCGCAATAAGAGAAAAGCCGCATCGACCACGCTGAGCAAGGGCACGTTGAAGAATTACTACGAGATGTTTGACCTCGAGTCATATTGCATCGTGCGCGAATTGCAGCGAGACAGCAAAGGTGGTGCCGTGGAAGTGAGCATTCGGCCATACATCCAGCGATATGCGCTCAACACCACTCTTACCTTGTGCTACGGAATTCGCATGGATGCGGTTTATGATGACTTACTTCGTGAGATCCTGCACGTTGGCTCGGCCATCTCGCTGCTACGATCCGCTTCCGAGAATTATCAAGACTATATCCCCATCCTGCGCTACCTACCCAATAACGAGAAGAATCGACGATCGAAAGATCTCAGAGAAAGGAGAGATAAGTATCTGAATGAGCTACTGGACAAGGTGCGCGATATGATTGACAAGGATACCGAGAAGCCATGTATCAGTGCCGCCATTCTCAAAGACGAAGAGACGCGGCTTACTGGTGTCGAAGTCAGCTCCATATGCCTTTCACTAGTGTCGGGTGGATTCGAAACGATTCCAGGCACTCTTGTGTCTTGCATTGGCTCATTGTCGACTCCAGAGGGTCAAAAGTACCAGGAGACTGCGTACCAGGAAATTTTAAAGGTCTGTCCAAACCTTGAAGATGCTTGGTCGAGCGACTTTGAAAAGGAGGCTGTGCCGTACCTCAACGCTATCGTAAAAGAAGCGGGTCGGTACTATACCGTGATCAACATGAGTCTTCCGCGCAAGACGATGAGCGACGTCAGATGGGGCGAGGCTATCATACCAAAGGGTACGATGGTCTTGATCAATGCGCAAGCAGGGAATCACGGTAAGTTAAGAATTTACGATTAGTGTATATCGCGGCTCAAAATAGCAGACGTCGATTATTGGGGTCCCGACGCAGGCACATTCAACCCCGAGCGCTGGCTTGAACCTCCAGACTCTTCCGCCATCCCTTCCATTTTCACTGAAAAGGCAACCTCAAGCACACCCCATCTCTCGTTTGGAGCGGGATCACGCTCGTGTCCTGGCGCAGCCATCGCCAGCAAGCTCATCAGCGCAGCGCTCTTTCGCATACTGTCGCTCTACAAGATCGAAGCAAGCAGTACCGAACCACCAAATACAGACTATGTGGACTATAATGCTATCAAGAGTGCGCTAGTGGCGATACCCAGAGACTTCAAGATCAAGCTTACACCAAGAGATGGGACGGGCGATCTTGCAAGACAGGTATTGAGGATAGGGGACGAGAGGACGAAGAACTTTTATAAAGAAAAGGCTGCGTAGAATATGACATCGACCTATTGTTACACCCAACATTGAAAACTTTGTTGCACGTGCCCTGGTTCGTACCTTCCCTTCTCACTCTTACCGACTCCGAAATGGAACACTTATCCTGGCCTTCTTCATCCGTCTTACACCCCACAATCGAAATTTCATTGCTCACAGAGGAGCCTAACAAAGATGCACATCTCCTTGTGTCTGCTTGCCACGATTGCTTGTATCCCGTCTGCCACCAGTCTGGCATCCCCACCCGAGGTAGCTGGGCTCGACTTCGACATCGCGAGATTCGCCGACGATGCCAAATGGATGTCATACATTGTGAAGGGCCAGCACCTGAATTGTATCATGGGTGCGACAGACGCTGGCGCGGGATTTCTCATTGAAGATCCGCGAAAACCACCTTCCGCAGCCAGTCCATGGTCAGGTGATCTGAGCAGTATGCGACCTCGTGGCTATATTCAGTACTGTTTTAGCTAATAATGCGTGCATAGACGATATGCTGAAGTGGTTTTGGCATGAGAATGACTACGACAAGAGTTGGGAGTGTGACTTTGAGCGAATGCGTCTCACGGCTGCATTCGAAGGTTTGGGGATGAATGCGAAGCCGCGTTATGACGACGAGGGAAATCCGGCAGATGGCGACAATGATTGCTTCTCGATCGCCCACTACGACAAGGAAGACTACGTGGACCCGAACGACGAGTGGCCGGCCATGAAGCCAGTGATTCACCAAAAGTATAAAGTTGGTGACAAAGAATATACTGTGAGTGCCGGTTTCGTGAGAATCACCCTCCTGCCATTTGCTGATAACTCACTGAAGGCCACTGGCGCGTACTATGAATTCGCTGTCAACTTGAAAGGCGGAGGTACGCTAGCATAACGTTCACTTACCGCCACAATACTCACATTTCAGGAATCATTGCAAAGAACTTAGAATCTCCCTCCATCGCTGTGATCGACCATAATAACTGGGGAAGGAAAGCCTCGCCCGACGAGCTCCCAGACCTGCGTTACTGCTCGGACATATACTGGGGCTACTGGGTCCGCGGCAACCCCGACGTCAAGAATCTCCGAGTCTATGGCGCACAGAACGTCGTCAATGACGACACCGTACTGCTGGCCGCCCGAGCATTGAAAGAAGCCAAGAAGGAAAAGCTTACAGCGTGGCCGGGAGATTCATTCGAGGCCACAACAGATGCGGGTAAGGCTTTGATAGGTGAGTGAGAGGGATGGAGGGTGTGAAAGACCGGACCTTGTCTGACACTCAAAAGGGTCGCCAATAGGATCCACGATAGCCAACATGATCACACGACACAAGGCTGAGCTCGGCATCAAACACATCAGCAGAGTCATAGTAGTCACCAACGATGCCCCCAGAAAGCCAAAGTTCGGAGAGCGACCAAAGAACGATCTCAACATCTTCTTTCAGATCGAGGACGTGCCCGCTGATGAAGTCACAGACGACAAGCCACAGGGCGCTGATACGAGTAATGTGAGGGGTGTGCGGTACGAGAGGAGTGAGGATGGCGATGGTGTGCGAGCCCATAAATTCAGTTCTTGGACGCGTTCATCCAACGTCGCCTGAAAGAATATGCTAGATAGCCCCATGAGGATACCGGAGAACTATTCAGGTTTTATGAGTCACTGAATCAATTTGCGCTACAGCATGCCGACTATACAACATCGGCATTCATCCCAGCACTAAATGATTACAGGTATTGATTCGTACACACTGGACTATTGTGAGTATTTTTGTTTCTATCGTCTCTGGAAATGGGTGATTGCAAGCTGAGTGTCTCTCACCATATAAATGGCCTCCTGACAGATCCCGCAATTCACTGAAGGCATCCAGGTCACAGTATGCCGCGCGGCGGCTGAGCTCGAACTTAGGCCCCTCCGCCGCACTTATCACGTCAATCACCCCGATTAGGGTGCGCCGATACGCGACCCGCAATGAAAGGTTGATCGTGTGATAGGTAGGTCTGAATATCCACACGCTTTACGACGGCCCATGATGTATATCTTAACTCCGTGAAGGTATACAGGCTACTCTAACAGTTCTCGCTCTCATCTCCTCAGCTGCCACCGCCATGACTTTCTTCAACCTCTTCATAGCGCTTCTAGCACTATTCATTGTAGTACTCAGCGCGGACCCCCCTCTTGTTAGCTGGGATGCGCAGAATATCGTCGTTTACAGCGCCCCCGACGCCCTTCATCAAGCTTACCTCGCAATCGGCACAAGTACGCTATGTGCTATGAGAAGCCTTGATCGCGGAGCTGGTATACAACAAGGAGATAACCGGAATCCGCCCTCTGCCGGGTCCCTCTGGGCCACTAGCGCGGTGGCGCCTAACCGTAGAAACCTATACAGAGCCTGGAAATGGGACAAAGTGGACCCAGCTCCTCAGGCCACCGATTTCGCTTATCAAGGATGGGCTCAGGCCATGGCCTATCTCGCTTCAAACAGCCCGGGTCCTTCAACTGCTTGGACTTTCTTGAGGTTCAAGCACTGGATCGCTAATGGCCCGACACGATACCAGGACCAGACTTACCGTATCGGAACGTCAGGTGGGCCACAATTTCATTGCACTGGAGCTATTTATCAATTTGCCATCAATGTAGGCGCCGGGACCGTGTTTTTCCAGCCAGCAATAGCTCCAAAAGTGGCAACACGTGTGAACTGGGACCATGAAGCTACGGATGGGGAGCTACCAGAGTTTCGAGCTCGTTCCGATATCGCCTTCATGGAATGGTGGTCTATACTACGCCGTCAGGGCACACCGAAGAACGCTTTGTACAATTGCGCCATCTCGGAAATCAACGATCTTGCCACTCATCGTCTAATCGCGCGGTACATACTTGCTCGCGGCATGTACGACATGCAGAGTTGGCCAGCTTCGAACAGCGTTTTCAACACCAATACGCCTGAAGGACTTGCGCTTCTTGGTTCACCTGCTGCACAAGCCTGCGTCGCCTTACTTGTACAGCACAAAAGCGAATTTGGGGTCAAGCATATCGTCAGCGTGACGGTCTTCCGGGGCCCTGCTGTCCGAAGTCCACAGAAACCGAATAGGTGGAATGTGTTCCCAAACATGTTATTCAAGATTGAAGACGTCCCTCAACAACAACTCTTGCCCGATCCAGGCCCCGGCTTCGTGCCTCCGCCACAAGTCGTCGTACCCGATCCGCGGGCAGGTCTGCCACCCCGTCCCAATCCTGCAGTAGCGCAGCCTGCGGCACCTCAGCCAGTGATCCCTGGACCTTCGACACCGGGACCAAACGCCAGATCCGCTGATCGTATGGCCGCTCGTGACGACCCGGCGCCTGCAATTGCTTACCACTTCAAGCAAGAAGAAGTCGACAAGAACTTTGTGCGGACGCATACCTTCTACGCTGTCAATCGTTGATAGCGGCGGGAAGTATCCTCTGGGTTCTCAGGCGTTCGGAGCATCATCCCTAAACACTCTTCCATGTTGGAATCTTCCAATATGCGATTGTATCTGGAAAGTCTAGTTGTATGCACCTGGCTTATGCAAGAATACATGTAGGCCTAGACCCTCATTCCTAAATGGAAATAATCTTCGAACATTCACGCGGATGACGTATGCTTGACTATGATTCATTGAGTTTCAAGATGTGACCCACTTACACCTTTCCCTTCTGCGGCTTCCTCACCATACACCAATGACAATCTCTCCCCTCACCTCCCCATGGCACTCGATCCCACTCAATCGTCTTAATCACCTCAAATCCCCTCTTCTCATACATCCGTTTCCCAACCCCAGTCGCACTGAGATACGTCATAAGACCCTCGTCATCCGCCTTCTTCAATCCCCAGTCCAGCAACACTTTACCAGCTCCACGGCCCTGATGATCCGGATGCGTAGCGAGCATGTTGAGCATGAAATACGGCTCCGTAGTACCCATGATCTCCGGCTGGGCTGCGCGGAGCGGGCCGAGAAGTGAGCTCAGGGCGTCGAGGCGGAGTTCTGGGGGAACGAAGGTAGACTTTGTGGTGGTGAGGGCAGGGGTCGCTGCGGGTTCATCGTTGCCCTCGACTTCCACGTTGTGCATGCTCCATACTGCGATGGCAATAGTCCGACCTGCGTTGGTTGGTGGGTCGTCTTCGCTGGGCTCAAGGTCTGTGTCGACGACTCTCCAGTGGAAGCTGTTTGGCTTCTTGAGGTCGCCTTTCCAGTCTTTGGCGATGCGGCGGATGGACGAGTCCCTGACTGCTCCGTCGTGGAGACACTCGTGCGTTGGTCCGTAGTATGCTAGAGCCCGTACGCGGACCCAGGATAAAGTGTCGGCTGGGGTGATGGGGCGAAGTTGGAAAGGCATGGTTGATTGACTCACAATTATATGCGGTAAGTGATGTGCATCAACTGCGGACAAGAGTGGCCAAGGGAAAGCTTATCTATGTACTACAAATACAAGATAGTATGACTCAGACTGGGTATGATGCAGTTGAAGGATGCATAAGCACTACTTATATTGGTGCATGTCAGCCACAAGTACAGTGCCTACCTGCCGTTCTGAGTAAGCTTTTAGGCACTGGCAGCCGTAAAGCGGAAGTGGCGCTCGTCTAATCCCGCAACCTTGCATGTGACGTCCCATCCACAGCCCTGGAAATCATCATCACCCTAAAACATCCAGGGCAGCTTTTCCTCCAAATAATACTCATGAGACGAACAAAACAGCCCCCTCAATTGGCAGCGTGGGTACATCCAGTTATCAAGGCCCAGTCACAAATATGTACGAGTACACCGAAGAGTGCTTTGAGAACCGCGGAAGTACGGTATTACGCACACTTCGTCTTCAGGTATTCCGAATCCAAGCGTTTCCAACTCAAATCATTTATAGAATGGTTGGCCTTGCACAGACGGCATGTAGATAGATCTAGGACTATCTAAGGCTTCTCTTAAGAAGCGTATTAAATCTTACCTCTAGCATACCATATTTATACGTAATATTTTAAGGCTGTTATATCCGACTTTTTCTGCAACATAAGAGCCAGTTTTCAGAAAGCTCACTTCACAACACCCGCCTCGATGCTACAACAGGCGTTAAGCGGAGATGCCCACACACTACCGCAACCCGCTGACGACCAACGAGCTTACATCCACCCAGCCCAGAAAGGAAATCCAAATACATCAAAGCCACAAAACCTGATCGCCAGCAATCCAAACCCAAACTCACACAGCAAATCCAAACCCGCATGCCATTCCTCGCATACAATGCCCCTCTCCTCCCCTTTCAAAATATCACCGTGTCAGTCCCAGGCTTCAGCGCAATCCACATGTCCCACAGCCTCAGCACAACCCGACGCTCGCCCAAGCCGAGCGCCCACTCCTCCAGGCGATCGCGCTAGGCTGCACGTTCTGGGACACCGCGCAGGTGTACGCCTCATGCAAACGAGGAGTTACTGGGCGAGTTTATGCGCAAGCACGGGACGAGATTTTCAGAGCGTATTGAGTAAGTTAGGAGGGGGAGACAGAGTGCCAACGCATTTCCCCACGGTAACGACGGCCGACGTGACATGCAGTAGCCCAAATCACGCCCAGCAAGCCGAAGACTAGCTCTTGCACGAATCCAACCGCCTCATCTCCGCCGCGCGCGCTTTGTGCGTCTGCTTGGGCTTGTCGATTCGTTCCCGTATGATTCGCCCGACTTCCGCCGTTCGAGTTGGGGGAGTCGAGTTGAGGAGATTGGTGTAGGGGACGAAAGTTGTGGGGGATAGTAGGGCATTGATATTTTGATATGCGTATTCGAGCCTGGAATATTGGAATTCATGGCTTGCCGGTGCTTACGGAGCTGGTGGTATCTTCTTGATCTTGTAATTTTAAAACGCCAAAAACGCCATGCCTATGCCCATGCACACCTTTCTTTTACAAGTCTTCAGCTTCGCCATCTTACTCAATCTCAATTGGCTCCCCAGTCGTCCTCGCCGCCCCATTCGCTCTCTTCTTCCCCTTCTGACCCTTCTCCCTGCGCTCCCTCTCTTCCTCTAGACTCAGCAAACTGCCCTCGACCTTCAAAAACCCCTTGCCCTTCCCCCTACCATCCATCCTGCCATCGAAATCGCGAATCCGGACTTGCAACTCGCCCTCAATCTTTTCGCCATCCGCGTCTACCCAGCACCCTCCCTCGTCGTTGAGCCGTCCGTCCCAGCCTTTGGACACTTTGCCGGACTGTGCTTGTTGCCAGGTCCAGTCGTCGGGGAGATGGTCTTTGGTCACGCTGACGGGGAAGGTGTTCAAGTGACTTAATGTGACGTGTGTTTTGCTCTGGTGTGTGATGCAGCCGGTGAGGTATTTGTTCGCCTCGGGGCGCAGGACGAGCAAGCTTGCTGTGGCCCAGAGGAAGGGCGCGGTGTATTCGTCCACATGTCGCAGCAGCAGCGGTTCTGCCGCCGAAGAGTTTGGTTTAGAGCCGGGGGGTGTGGAACTGAGTTGCACATCTTCGTACGCGAGTACGATGCCCTTGGCCGGCGGGAAGTAGGAGAGGAGCAGTGGTGAGAATATCGAGGCGCAGAGGGCAGGGAGTGGGCTATTGAGCGATGCGGGGGAGAGGGAGACGTATTGCGATATGCGCTCGATGTGGAGGAGGGAGTATTCGTCGCTTTGCGAGGGTATTGGGGCCATTGCGACGGCTGTGGCGTGTATGAAGCGGTTTGCGATTGAGATGTGTCGCGTTCGATGAGGGCGTAGAAAAAAGTTGGAGATGTCGGCGTTTGAGGTGGGTTAATGCCGACCTGTGGGGTTAGCCAAGATTTTGTAGCTTTTAGTGGTTAGTAAGCACCAAAGCCAGGTATTCTATCGCACAGTAATAATGAATGGTTCAATCAGGCAGTGGACTTGAACATGTGTATAAATTCGTGAAACCTTCAACGCCGGCGATATGCACTCGTCGCCCAAATGGTCTACCAACGCCGGCATGATGACTCCATGCTTTTGCCAACCGGTGATACACTAGCTGATCAGAACAAGTCCGATCACTATCCTACAGAGTTTTCATTGTCTATCTGCGTCCCTTTTCTGCCTCCTTACGCTGAAGCTTGGTTGTGACTCGCTGTAGCGCCGTCTTAATGTCGCCCTTCTTGAACTGGGAGAGGTCATAGTAGTTGGGCGAGATGTCCTAGTACATGTTAGCAAAATGTTCGGACAAAAGACTCCAATTCGACTTACCAACAACCACTCGGGCTTGACCGATGTTACTGTCCTGATGTAGTTCTTCGTGGTCAAGACAAACTCGTTGTAGATGACCCACTCGCTGTCCTCGGCAAGTACGGTGCTAGGATGCAGTAGTACATTCTGCTCGTCCTTGACCGTCGTGTATGCTTTGCCGTTGCCGTCGCGCTTGGCGACCTGCATAAAGAAGCCGGCAACAAGAGCGCGCTGAATGTTCTCATAGTACTTCTTGTTTTCAAACGGCGTCGACATGAGCTCGAGCTCCTCGCGCTCCATGATGCGCTTCAGCTGCGTGCGCACATTGTCGGCTTGTTGCAGGGCACGGTATGACAGGAAGTGATCGTGGCACCACTGCTTGGGGTTGGCTTGCGCATCTTCGCCCTTGAAAGCGTGGTACACGTTGAGCATCGTAAGGTGGTCGCCCTTTGGATGTGCAAAGAGCTCCTTCATCTCGTCGGCTCGCTTGCGGCTGGCAGCAGGTCGCACAAAGACCTGAGGGACTGACAATAGCGCTGTGAGTGACAAGATCTCGTTTGAGCAGTAAAACTCGGGCGAGGTGATGAGCATGACGGCAAGCGCGGGGTCAAGAGGGAAGCCAGAAGCAAGTCCACCAAGTGTGGTCAGCTCGCCCTCGTCGTCCAGACAAGCTAGGTAGTTGAGCTCTTCCAGAGCGCGCATGAGCGTCTCGGGCGCTGGAGGGTCCATGAGATCAAAATGTACCAAGTCATCGACGCCAAGCTTCTTCAGCTCGAGGACGGTGCTGGCCAAGTTGGAACGCAGAATTTCTGGGTATGTCTGCTCAATGAGCTCCTTCTTGAACGCAGTTTCCGTGTACAGGCGGAAGCACTTTCCGGGCCTAGTACGACCGGCACGACCAGCACGCTGCTGGGCGGAGGCCTTGGAGATGGGAGAAACGAGGAGTGACTCGACACGGATTCGCGGGTTGTACACCTTTTGCTTGCTGAAACCAGGGTCGACGACATAGACGATACCGTCAATGGTCAGCGAGGTTTCGGCAATGTTGGTCGAAACAATGCATTTTCGTCCAGGCCGGCCTCCGTGTGTTGCGGGCGGAGGCGCAGGGTTGAAGATCTTCTGCTGCTGCGCGGGTGGGAGAGATCCATATAGCGGGTACACGACCAGCGGACCGGCACCCCCTTCTCTGCTCAGATCTTGCGCTTCCAGATTGATCTTCCGGCACGCATCCTCAATCTCCTCCTCTCCTGTCAGGAACAGCAAAATGTCGCCTTCGGGCTCGGTGGCGTGGATCTGGAGTACGGTGCGCAGGGCAGCCTCGACATAGTCGCGCTCGGGCGCAGGGGTGTAGAAGACTTCGACGGGGTGGGTTCTTCCGGGAACGGCAAGCAGCGGCGCGTTGTGAAAGTACTTTTGGAACTTTGTGGCGTCGAGCGTGGCGCTCATGATGATGAGCTTCAGGTCCTTGCGCCTCAGCACAACCTCCTTGAGCAGGCCCATGAGGATATCCGTAGCCAGTGTGCGCTCGTGGGCCTCGTCGAGGATGATGGTGCTGTAGCGGGTCAAGTTGTGGTCGTTCATGGCCTCGCGCAGCAACATGCCGTCGGTCATGTACTTGAGGATGGTGTTGGGGCCCGTCTTGTCCTCGAACCGGATGCTGTAGCCGACCTCCTCTCCAAGCTCGACGTCCATTTCCTCGGCGACACGTTGGGCGACGGACATGGCGGCGACACGACGCGGCTGGGTGCACGCGACCATCTTTGCGTTCTGGTTGGGGAGGTCGTCGAAGAGCACAAACTGCGGAATCTGCGTCGTCTTTCCGGAACCCGTCTCACCGACGAAGACGAGGATCTGCGACTCTTGATACAGCCTGAGGAACTCGTCTCTGCGGCCAATTAGCTATGCGGGGGCGGTTGTGACTTCATGTAGGTACCTCTGCTGGTGCACGGGCAGGTCGCGCCGCTTCTTCAGGATGCTCATGTATTTGCTCGACAGCGGCCGGCCAGTGAAGGGGTTGTTTGGCCCATCTTCGGCCTGCGACGCTTGCTTGCACGTGGTTGCGTGGCGCTGGAAGCCCGCGAGCCCGTCTCCGCCGCCGTACTCGCTCTTGACGGGCTTCTCGTCGTTCCAATGCGCCAGGTAAGGGTTGTCGGATTTGCCATTTCCATTTCCATTGGCCTCGACCTTGACGCGCTTCGAACTCGCGCCCTCGTCGTCGTTGTGTTCGCGCTTAATCGTCATGTCGTGCATGTCTTGAGGCAAGTCGTGACGTGAATGCGGCTGCTGCTAGTCTTCTCGAAAAAGTTATGCGCTCGGCTGAACTAGCTCCACTTGCCGCCGCGAATGGTCCACACCGCTGCGAGGGCCTCTCCAATATCCCAGGTACCAACACCATGTAGTCCAATACCATTCACCACTGCGGTGGCTAGTTTACTGTTTATATTTCCAATATTCACTCTGTCATCATCCCTTCTAACACCGCAGTCTTCCAGTCTTCCGTCAGATCCCTCACGTATCCCTCACGCATGACCCCGCGTTGAGTCTATCGCGAACTTTGCGCGAACTATCTTCTCCCTAGAAACCCTGCATACAAAATAGACGCGCCCCCAGACCTACACTCCAAAATGTCCTACTCTGACAGCATGGAGCCGTCGGCGCCCATGTTTTACATTGGCCATCACGAGACGAAGCGGGGCTTGAATGCGTCGGCGGAGCTCATTCAGCATGCACAGGATCTTGGGGTAGGTGCTACCCAGCATACACGTGGAGCAGTTGCTAACAGTGTGCAGTATGACATGCTGACCAGCCCCATCACCAACGACCACTTCCACACGCGTGTCTTGAGCCTCCTCAATACCTACATGCAGTCCCTCTCCGACCCTTCACAACCGCAGCCTCTGCCCCTGATCCCTGCACTGGACCATCCAGACACGCCTCTTGGACCCAGCGACACCATCAGCCAGCTGCTCACCTTTACGAGCTCCTGGATCGATCTCTCTTCGCCAGACCCCGTGATTGCGCACATTTCGCGCCAAGTCTTCCACCTGGAAATTGCCTACGCTGCCTTTTGCGGAGCCACCACAGTGGTCATACCCGGTCCACGCTTAGGCCACGGTCAGAATCGAGTCTCCCAATTTGCGCGCGCGATCAAGGAGGCTCTCGCGACGGGCGCATACGTTCAGCTGCATATACAACTGCCCATGGACGGATCCAAGGCCACCATTGAAAACGACGACCTGGGAGACCTGGCTCGTTTCGCCCGAGTTGGCTCCGAGTCGAGTGCTGAATCTAAGAAGACGACTGCATGGAGCTCATGGGAGGCCTGGAATACCATTAGGACCATTTGCAAATACAGCAACAGATTGTCGGTTGCGCTGGACCTCCCCCGCCGCATGCCGTCTCTTGCTCTGCAGTCGCGATGGTACTCTGAGCCTCTAAGACTCCTCAATATACCGGCATCGTCCTTCCTCCTCAACGCTCGCCAGTCTTTCGTCCTATCCAAGGCGCATCAGGCTTTTATCTTCCGATGTGCCCGCTTGAGAAGCTCTCCGTGGCTGCTGGTGACAGACATCGGCCCGTTGCCAGGCATCGACGATCCAGATATCATCATGTCCTACTCGACAGGGCGCCTTTCACCGCGTACAGCCGAAGATGCTCCCAGCCCTCGTTCACCCGACGCGCCCGCCCCAACCCCAGCCGAAGCAGCTCAACTGCTAAAGAAGACCGGAAAGCCATCAAGTAGCAGCAATGACCCCACGCCTCATCTGAGCTACCTCAGATACATCCAGCGCAACCAGCCGCCAAAGAGCCAGCTTGAGCGATTTGGCGGCGGCTTCCAGGACTACTTGCAGAGTCCGCTCCAGCCCTTGACCGACAACCTCGAATCCATCACATACGAAGTCTTTGAAAAAGACCCCATCAAGTATGCCTGGTATGAGCGCGCCATTGCTCAGGCACTCGGGGATTGGCAGGAGCAAAAGAGGTCGACGAGCTCTGGCGACGGAGTCGTGGTCATTGCTGTTGTAGGCTCGGGCCGCGGTCCGCTCGTGACGCGTGCGCTGAATGCAAGCGCGAGTACTGGCGTTCCCGTCCGCGTGTTTGCCATTGAAAAGAACCCCAACGCCTACGTGCTCTTACAGCGACACAATGTGGAGACGTGGGGCGGCCGCGTGACTGTGGTCAAGACCGACATGCGTGCATGGAAGGGTCCAACAATGCCAGACGGCAGCTTTGGCAAGGTCGATATCCTCGTCAGCGAGCTGCTTGGGTCTTTTGCCGACAATGAGCTGTCCCCGGAGTGTCTCGATGGTGTGCAGCATGTGCTGAACCCTGACCACGGCATCTCAATACCGTCCAGCTACACGGCGCACTTCACACCCATATCGACTCCAAGACTTTGGTCCGACTTGTACAGCCGCAGTACTACGATGGACCCGACTGCATTCGAAATTCCTTGGGTAGTCATGCTTTCTCAGTTTGATTACCTGTCCACAGAGAAGAAGGAGACCATGGCCACTTCGCAGCTGAGCGACGGCACCAAGATGAGCAACTTCAACTTGGAGGCGCCACTTGCACCAATTGTCCACACTGCATGGGAGTTCTCGCACCCGCTACCTCCCACTGTCCTTGCTCAGGCCTCGTTGCGCAAAGGCGGTTCCGCAGTTGGTGGTGGAGGTGGCTTCGTTGGTGGAGACGGTGCCAACGAGCACAACTACCGGGACTGTCGCATCACCTTCCCGATTCAGGGGCAGAGTGTATGTCACGGCCTGGGCGGGTACTTTGAGACGGTCCTCTACAGCGGATCCCAGGGTCCTGTCGAGCTCAGCACCAACCCAGTCACCATGGACGCGAAGAGCAAGGACATGATCTCGTGGTTCCCCATCTTCTTCCCACTCAAGGTACGTTCCTCACTGCTATCTGAAGACCAAATGCTAATAACATCTAGACACCAATCCAGCTCCCAGCAAACTCAGAGATCGAAGTCAGCTTCTGGCGGCAGACGGACGACCGCAAGGTCTGGTACGAGTGGCTCGTGGAGAGCTTCATGACCATCGGTGGACAGCGTGTGCGGTTGAGCATTACAGATCTGCACTCGAGCAAGAGCAACGGGTGTATGATGTAGGGCGTTTGAAAGGACATATGAGATATTTACATGAAACATCGCATGGAGATTGCTCCAAGGTCCAGGACTTTTGTTGGATCACCATATCATTTCTAGATATCTCACGTCTCCAAGAATTCAATGAAGGATTCATCGAGCACAGACCACTCACCTCCGAGAACTCCGCAGCTTGACATCTAACATCATCCCACCTCACCACCTGCCCACACACAACCAAAACAACACAGCACAATGCCGCCCTTCTGGACAATCGGCACCCTCTTCGGCGCCTCGAGCGTCGTGCTCGGCGCATTCGGCGCCCACGGCCTCAAGAAACGCATCGCAGACCCAGCGCGCATCGCGAACTGGGGCACAGCCGCACAATACCAAGTCAGTCTCCCCCCTCTCCCTCACCCGCATCTTGTTTCGCGCCCTTCAATTACAATTGCACTCCGCTAACTCCCGCTCCCAGCTCATCCACTCATGCGTCCTGACCTTCGCATCCGTCGTCGCGCCGCAAAATACGCTGGCCATGTCGCTCTTCACCGCGGGCATGAGCATGTTCAGCGGCAGCATATACCTGCTCGTGCTAGACCCGCAGCGCTTCAAGTTTCTGGGGCCTGTGACGCCGCTGGGCGGGGTGTGTTTGATTGGGGGGTGGGTGGCGCTGGCGGCGCGGGGGAGGCCAGT
>Ga0265780_10000988_pt1 | contig 41759 bp, 42 predicted proteins | sample P1T30metagenome_FD_192432 | JGI IMG/M metagenome (GOLD analysis project Ga0265780, IMG submission 192432) | Plant litter microbial communities from East Loma Ridge, Irvine, California - P1 T30 | ecosystem: Environmental > Terrestrial > Plant litter > Unclassified | place: USA: California...
GTCGTATCACGAAAATGATTTTTTTTGGTTGTGGTAATAGCATACAAACAGAATCTTACAGTTATGATACAAATGAAAATACTATTTCTAAAAATGAAATAAACTTTAATTCTTCTTTACGAAGCAAGGTATATATCACTAAGAAAACGATCATGTATTATGATAATTTTGGAAATATAATTCACAAGCAATATGTAACGGATTCTCCGACTCAAAAATTAATAGGCTTTATGTATCAGCTTCCGGAGCACACTTACTATAAATATAAATATGATCAATATAACAATTGGTATCAATGTGATATTTATATGAAGGGAGAGAGTGGCCCCATTACGGCAACAATTAAAAGAGAGCTAGAATATTACTAAAAAGTAATATGATCTAGCAAACCAATTGCAAAATAAATAATTGAATTATGCCAAATCAAAATATACATCCAACACTAAGTCAATTGATTTCGTTGGATGACCCCCTGCTGGCGCGAGCGTCTCGCTCGTGAACATTTTGTTCAGGAAAAAAACAATAAAGCAGGTTTTCTTGTTTGGCCACGAGCGGACGCTCGCGCCAGCAGAAAAGAGGAGAGTGGTCTTTACAAGTTACAAACCGTAACATTAATGAGATTCATTATGAGTATCCCTTACTGGTACCAGCGTCACGCTCGTGCACAGTATGGTTAATCTTACACCAAAACTGAAAAAGATTAAAAGAAAATTAAAAAGATAATGTAATTCAAAACAGAAGGAATTGAATTGTTATTTTAGCCGTACTAAAATAATAACCATAAATTTTTAAATGATGAGAAAAGGACTTTTGTTTATGTTTGCATTAACAACATTAGGGTTAACATCGTGCGGAGAAGATGATGAACATGTTCAAAAAACAGAAATCCCTCGCTGGCGCGAGCGTCACGCTCGTGCAAAGTATGTTGAAAAAACAATAAAGCAGGCTTTTCTTATTTGGTCACCAGCAGAAAATAGCGAGTAGTTTTCAAAAGTGACAAACCTTATGGTATTAATAATTTCCTTATGAGTACCACAGAATATTAAACCACAAATAAAAGATTTAAAAACAAAAAGAGAAAACACAACGTTTTCTCTTTTTGATATCGGTGGAGTTGGAGGATATAAAACTCCTCTTTATTCATGGGTAATCCGATACGAAAGAAACTTTTAAAATCTCATTGTCAAGTTTATTCAAAATTAACTTTAATGGATTAGGTAGAATTTAGGATATTTGCTAAAAGAGTTGCTATATTTAGAACAAACCGGATTTCAATTAACACACAATTCAATTATCTATACTCTAGCAATAGATTACGTATCGTTAGGTAAAGAATAACCTATTGAAATTATTACAAGACAGATAATTCAAGATCAATTTCTTAACATATATATATTTGAATGTTGGTTTAGGTTTACTGCTAAACCTAACTACTCGTCAAATAAAAAAGCCTGATAATAATTCAGGCTTTTGATTTAATGACTACTTCTTTCGTAGTTTCCACTTCAGGGTAATGGTGCTGATTTAGAAGTATTACCTCTGTTTCCTCCGGATGGATTCCTGTTTTGCTTGGATAGTTTGGATTTGTTTCTTTTAAATGCTCAAGATGTAATTGATGAAATTTAAATGATTTAAGAATAAAGTAAGCTCCACAAAAAAACTTTTTGTGGAGCTATTTTATTCGATATTTACTGTTTACTTTATTCTTTTATTTGCGTATTTTTCTTCTCTAGCAGTGGCAAAACAATCCTTTTAACCATTGGCTTATCACTTTTCCAATCAGGATCATTTTTGGAGTCTAAATAATTAGTGACTAATTGAACTTCTCCTTTTTTGTTCAACACAATATATTTTGACATATCCTCTATATTTTCAAATTGTGAAGGAGTAATTTTCGTAAGAAAGTCTCTGTATTTTTTTGATTTCCCTTTACCTTCAATATCTTTAATAATAAGAATTTTGGCATTAGGATAAGTCTCAAAGACCATGTCTCTCGCTTCCACTGTCAAATGGTGATTTTCTTTATCAACAAGTAATACATAAAGATCCACATTATAAATCTTCTCGATTAAAAAGAAAGTAGGAATATGATAGATACAAGGCGCACACCAACTCCCAAAAGTAAAAAAAAGAGTGTTAGGCTGTTCAGAATTTTTAGCCAGACATTTTACATCATCAGATGTTACCGAGTAAATGTTTTCGTAATGTGATTGAGGAAGTTTACACTTCTCAATGGGTGTTTGAGAAAAGCAATTCACATAACAAAGTAAAAATAGAACAACTAAACATTTCATTCTTCCAAAAAAAAGTAGCATACTAAAGTTATAAAGTTAACAATTTTTATTATAGTTCTTTGACATCAATTGCATAACCACCGAACTTTCCAATTGTGGGATCAAAATGATATTCTCCTTTCTGAAATACATATCTAACACCTTCCTCATCTGAAGAATAAAAATCCTGATCCACATAGAATGTAGTATCTTCAAGCCCATCAAGATCATTAGCCGAATTAAGTGCATAAGATGCCCTCAAACCAAAATCAGGCGTTTCCTCATCAAAACTGTGTGTTACTGTAATTTTTATAGGTCCCTCAACAATAGTTACACCTAAAGCAGACAATTCACACACGCCAAAACCTCCACAATTTTTTGAAACTCTGCCTAATCTGAAAGTAAAAGAAATACTCGATTTTTTCATACTTTGAGACATAGTACTTTCTTTCTGAAAATTGTTTTTTGAAATTTGTACTTCTTCCTCTGCCGTCCTTTCAGCGCAAGCAACAATTCCTAATGATAAAGCTAATGCACTGACGAAAATTTTGATTTTCATAATTTATAGTTTTAATTTTTAAACACTGCAAAAGTATATTATAGAAATAAAAAAACGTTCTACAATGCGAATATTTTAAGTACATTTACGCATATAAATATCTATATTGTGAATAATATTGGATCTAGAATTAAAAAATTGAGAGAAGAAAAGGGTATTACACAAGATTTAATGGCGTATGAATTAAATATGACCCAAAGTAATTACGGAAGATTAGAGAAAGATGACAGACGACTTAATGTTCCTAAGATTGAAAAAATTGCAGACGTACTTAATCTAAGTATTTCCATTATATTTGGAGAAAAAAGTGATAGTATTCAGGAAACAAATAAGGCTTTACGAAAAAACGAGATAATCACCCAACAAGATAATGAGCATATTATATCTCTAAAAGAAGAAATTATTTTTTTAAGGAAATTTTTAGAAAAAATAGTATCATGAAATTAAGAACATATTATGTAAGTATTATCAGGGTCGCTTTCACAATAAACTTTTAAGATAGCTGAAAACTGCCGATCTTGACATCGTCTGCATTCAAAAGGTTAAGGTTGGAAATGATCAGATGGACATTGAAAGTCTTGAGAAAATCACTGTCTATATTCTTCGGTTTCCAATATCCAAAGGCTCGATTTAAAATGCAGTTTTGCCATAATTTTTTAAATTACATCAAAGAGGTCCGTAAAATGATTCCAAATCTAATTATTTCAGGAGATTTTAATATTTGTCACCAGCCAATTGATATTCCCCCTCGCTGGCGCGAGCGTCATGCTCGTGCACAATATGTTGAAAAAACAATAAAGCAGGCTTTTCTTATTTGGTCACCAGCAGAAAATAGCAGAGTAGTTTTCAAAAGTGACAAACCTTATGATATTAATAATTTCCTTATGAGTACCACAGAATATTAAACCACAAATAAAAGTTTTAAAAACAAAAAAGAGAAAACACAACGTTTTCTCTTTTTGATATCGGTGGAGTTGGAGGGATTCGAACCCTCGTCCAAACAAGCAATACATAAGATTTCTACATGCTTAGCCTGCTGTTGGTTTTCGACTGGAGGCAGAGAGCAGACACCCAACTTCCAGCTTATCTTCTGAGGTTTTCGATCTCGTTGCGAAGCAAAACGAGACTTATTCCTGCATTCCTATATCCCAGAATCAAACGCCGCAGGACGGGGCATTTGTGGGACATCTTGCTTCCCTACTGAAATCTTCGGGAAAACGCTTGATCTACTATACTTCGATATTAAGCTGCAAGAGCGAACTCTTCGTTGCCAGTTAAAATTTTGTAGCAAGGGATTTAAGAGATCGCGCTACGGTTCTCTGCATGCTTACTTACCCATTGGCCTTGCTGTCGAAACCAGTCAACCCCATGAATTAAGTGAAAACAAAGATACGAATTTTTGTTTAAATATCCTTAACATCACCGCGCACTTTTAAATAATCACCTCAGGCAGTGGTATTACTTCATCTGGGTCAGGAAAATTTTAACCATGTCCTGATTTAAATTATTTAAAAAAGTGTTGGGATGCCTTATGTTTATATTCCAAGCGGCTCAGTAACATCAAGCCGGTAATATTCCTGAATGCTTATTGCTGCTGGCTTGCTTTATTAAGGTATATCAATAATATCCATGAAGTGCTGAGGTATTTTGCTGAGGTTTCCCACTGATAAATGATGACTGAAATCAATTTTATGCAATAAATATTTGTGTTGTAAGTAAAAATGTGTATTTTTGCCATCCAAAATGAGATGTAAAGTATGTTAATAATTCCAGTAAAAGATGGTGAATCCATCGACAGAGCATTAAAAAAATATAAAAGAAAATTTGATAAAACGGGTACGGTTCGTCAATTAAGATCCAGACAGCAGTTTATTAAGCCTTCTGTAACGTTGAGACAAGCCAGACTAAAGGCAGCTCACAAGCAAAGAAACCTTAGCAAGGAAGAGCAGGCTTAAGAATTTTCTTAACCCACATACGAATTCACTCTTTAAATAGTTATATTTGAAGAGTGAATTTTTGTTTTTATACCCTTCATTATGGTCGATAAATATTTAGAATACCTGCAGTTCGAGAAGCGGTGCTCGCCCCATACCGTAACGAGCTATAGAAAAGATCTTGAGGACTTTATGCAGTTCTGCCTGAAGACAGAAGCTACGGCAGATATCTCCAAAGCCGATAAAAAAGTCATCCGCAATTTCATTGTAGACCTCAGCGAAAACAATATTGCAAAACGGAGCATCAACAGGAAGCTGTCCACACTCCGCAGCTTTTACCTGTTCCTCCTGAAAATAGGGGAGATCAGCGTTTCCCCGGCCGATACCATCCCGTCCCTTAAGTTTTATGCCGAAAAGCAGATCCCGATGTCTGAAGAAGAGATGCAGCGGTTAAGCGACTCTGTATTCAGCCAGGTAACTGATGTGCTGGAAAAATGCATTATGGAAGTGCTTTACCAGACCGGAATCCGTAAGGCAGAGCTTTGTGGTATGATGTTTGAAAGTGTTAATCTAAGCGAAAACGAACTGAAAATTACAGGGAAGGGCAACAAGCAGCGGATTATTCCCATTGCTCCGGAACTGTCCGGCCTGTTAAAAAAATATACAGAGATCAGAAGGCCGGAGCCGGAATATGCTTCGTACTTCTTTGTTAACAAAAAAGGGAAAAAACTCACAGAAAAATTTGTCTATCTTGTGGTTAATAAGTACCTTAGTATGGTCACGACAAAAGAAAAAAGAAGCCCTCATATCCTCAGGCACAGTTTTGCAACGCATGTCCTGGATAACGGGGCGGAGATCTCCAAGGTAAAGAAAATATTAGGGCATTCCAGCCTGGCGAGTACCCAGGTGTATACGAATGCCAATATCGAACAATTGAAAAAAGTATTTAATCAGGCTCATCCACGGGCCTCAAAAAATGAAGAGTTATGAAGATCACAGTACAGTCAATTGGTTTAACTCCACACGAACCATTAGAGTCACACATCGAGAAAAAAGTAAGCAAGCTGGAAACGTTTTATGACAAAATCCAGGACTGCAAAGTGTTCCTGAAAGTAGAAAACAATGCAGACCGGAACAACAAAACCACAGAAATTATCCTGGTGGTTCCCGGCGAAGATATCGTGGTAAAAAAGACCTCTGCTACTTTTGAAGAAAGTTTGGACCTTTGTGTTGATACCGCTAAAAAGCTATTAATCAAGAAAAAAGAATTGGCTTAATAAAAAAAGCTAAAAAAGTTAATAAAAAATTTGAGAATTCAAAAAATCCGTTCTATATTTGCACTCGCAAAAAGGAACAGCGATCTTTTGAATTCTTTTTTATTTGCCTCCATAGCTCAGCTGGCCAGAGCACGTGATTTGTAATCTCGGGGTCGTGGGTTCGAATCCCTCTGGAGGCTCATTTTAATATAAAATATCTGGGGAGATTCCAGAGTGGCTAAATGGGACTGACTGTAACTCAGTTGCTTCGGCTTCGTAGGTTCGAATCCTGCTCTCCCCACATTTTATATTAGAGAAAAAGTTGCATGGCTAAAGGATTTTTCTTAAGTTTGCACAGCGTTACCAATAATTTTGGAAACAGAATTGCGGAAGTAGCTCAGTTGGTAGAGCGTCAGCCTTCCAAGCTGAATGTCGCGGGTTCGACCCCCGTCTTCCGCTCAGAATATCACACTTTTAACAGGGTGATATTTTTTTACTACTGAAATGGTGTAGAGTAGATTTTCTCACAGCATCCAGTCGGTTATAATTATTAAAATGCCTCCATAGCTCAGCTGGCCAGAGCACGTGATTTGTAATCTCGGGGTCGTGGGTTCGAATCCCTCTGGAGGCTCATTTTAATATAAAATATCTGGGGAGATTCCAGAGTGGCTAAATGGGACTGACTGTAACTCAGTTGCTTCGGCTTCGTAGGTTCGAATCCTGCTCTCCCCACATTTTATATTAGAGAAAAAGTTGCATGGCTAAAGGATTTTTCTTAAGTTTGCACAGCGTTACCAATAATTTTGGAAACAGAATTGCGGAAGTAGCTCAGTTGGTAGAGCGTCAGCCTTCCAAGCTGAATGTCGCGGGTTCGACCCCCGTCTTCCGCTCAAAAAAAAATCATACTGCACGGTGTGATTTTTTTGCTTAATGCCGACTTAGCTCAGCGGTAGAGTGCTTCCTTGGTAAGGAAGAGGTCACGGGTTCAAGTCCCGTAGTTGGCTCTCAGTATCGTCCCGAAATTCTTCGGGATTTTTTTTTGCCTTAAATTTAAACCTGTCCATTTTTACAAAAATTTATTCTTTGGCGATATGCTCTAGCTTATCCTGGAATAGTATTGATGCTGCGGAGCGGGATGTCTGTTATTTCAGCTTCTAATATTGGATTCACATTTTACCTTTAAGCTTTATATAAAATAAAAAACCCCTCTAATAAATAGAGGGATTTGGTGTAAGTGCAAAAATGAAGACCGTTAATTGATACAAATATACCACCCTGAAGAGACTTGAATTATGATGTGCGTCATAAAGTGAAGAAATATCTTAAATTAGTTCACAATCCATAGATTAATTGCGTTAATATAGCATTATTTGTATATTGCAGAATAATAACTAAAACATCATATACCATGTTAGCAATATCTTATCAGCATATCTTAGTAGCTGCAATGGCAATTATCCCTTTTCTTTTTTTAGTGGGATATGGCATATACCGGCTTATAAAGTATTCAGTGAGGAAAGGAATTCAGGAGTCCCGTGAGAAGTAGTAGTTCTAAATAGAATCTTAACCGGATAAAGAACATACATAGGCTTACGTTATTGTGTAAGGCTTTTCATTTCAAAACCAGTTCTCTTAATAACGAAAGCACCTTAAAAGGTGCTTATTATATCTCAAAAGATTACTTTATGTGAACTGTGTGGTTTTTCTTTTCTGAAAAATAGATGATAGGGCCAAAGAGCGGAAATCCGAACTGCAGCCAGATATAGTTGTTCTTTTGCCGTTTGCTCAAATTTTTGTTTTTCAGGATATCTCTTATCGTATAGATATTTAATAGGATGAATACTAAAAATGCAATAAGTAAAATTACAGGGTTTTCGATGAGTATCATATGAATAGTTTTTAGGTTGTTGACAATATCACTGCACAAACTACAAAATGCATAATTCCTACCAGCGTAATATTCCAGAAAGAAATGATAATACTAATTTATTGATTTATCAGTGAATAAAAAAATTTCCAAAGCCCAGGTTAAACTTAAACTTATATTTATTTCTTTGCTGTAAAATTGATTTCTTTTTTCTGAAAAAAGTATGGGAATCCCTTATGCGCTGAAATGTTCTTTTTAATTCTAATGGTATAAATTGAAATTGTGTAAGTTTCAACCGGGACAGATTAAATTAAAATTTAATTAAAGTATACGTGCCGGCTTTCCGTTTCTTTCGTCCCGTAAAAATTTTCTTTACATTCGTATAAAATAAATATTGATGAATATCCTTTTACTGGAAGACGACCTGATCCTGTCGGCGGAACTCTGCAGGTTTTTAGAATCCAATCATTTTACGTGTGACAAAATATATGATGGAGAAACATTTCTGCGCCAGATCAGGAACAATACGTATGATTTTTACCTGCTGGACATCAATGTTCCCAAGATCAACGGACTGGATGTCTGCCAGACCATCCGTTCTTTCGATAAAACGACACCGATCATCATTATTTCGGCTTACGGAGACCTTTCGGATAAAAAAGATGCCTTCACCAGGCTTGCCGATGATTATCTGGTAAAGCCTTTTCAGTTTGAAGAGCTTCTGCTGCGCATGAATTCTCTGCTGCGGAGAAAAGCCCCTTCAGAAAACAATGACCAGGAGATCATCAGGGTTGACGATCTGATCATCAATAAAACCGAACAGAAAGTATACCGCGGCGGAAATGAAATCGCACTGACGCTAAAGGAATTTCAGCTGCTGGTCTATCTGGCGGAAGCGCAGGGAAGAACGGTTTCCAAGCAGCAGATTACCGAGCATGTCTGGGAGCATAACTTCAATACCAACACCAATACCGTAGAAGTATACATCAATTTCTTAAGAAAGAAAGTGGATAAGGATTTTAAAGTGAAGCTCATCCATACCCGTTCCGGCTTCGGGTATTACTTAAGCCCGTTGTAGAAGATGTCTTTAAAAAGAAAGATCGCGCTTAATCTCAGTATTGCCTTTTCACTGCTTTTCGGTATTGTGATGGCTGTCATTTATATGTCCTTTAATGATTTCAGGAGGGATGAGTTTAAAGAACGGTTCAGGCAGAGACTGGAGTTTACGTCTCATTTTATTGCCAAGTCAAAAGATTTTGAAGAAGAAGCACCTGTATTTTTTAATGAAAATTCAGACAACATCCTGCTTAATGAAACGATCCTGATTTTCAACGGACAGAAAGAACTGGTCTACAGTACCATCAAAGACCGGAATGTGACCTGGAACAATGCCCTGTTAAAGGAGCTTGATGATAAGAAAGTCATCTATTCTGAAAAAACGGTTCCCGAAATTTATGCTGCCCTCCGAAAGATTAACGGTGAAAATTACTATATCCTGACCAGTGCATTCGATACCAACGGAAAATCCAAGCTGGAATACCTTAAATACCTTTTGGTTACCGCCTATGTGATGAGTACGCTCCTCATCGGTTTTTTCAGCTATTATTTCATGGGGCAGTTCCTTCGTCCGCTGGAAGACCTGAACCAGGAAATTTCAGAGGTAACGGCGCATAAGCTTACCACGCAGATTCCGGTCCGGCAGTCGAATGACGAAATCAACGTTCTCGCCCAATCGTTCAACACCATGATTGCAAGGCTGGACGACGTCTTCCAGTCACAGAAAGATTTCACGGCAAGTGCTTCGCATGAAATCAGGACACCGATTACCCGGATGGCCTTCCAGCTGGAAAACCTGATCAAGTTCGGGCAGCATTCCCCGGAAACCCAGGTTTCTTTAAAGCAGATCCAGAAAGATGTATACCAACTGTCCGACCTCACCAATTCTCTGTTGCTGTTAACAAAATTCGACAAGGAAAATATCCAGAGCATTTATGAAGAAGTAAGAATCGACGAAGTGATTTTTGAATCTTTTGAAGCGGTGGAAAAGAGTTATCCTAACTTGAAAATGGATTTCCTGATTTCCGAAAATACTTCTGAAAACGCATTGCTTACCATTAAAGGCATCCAGTCGCTGCTTGATATCGTATTTATCAACTTATTTAAAAATGCGGCCGTATATTCTGAAAATACAGAAGTGGATGTACTGATTACCGAAACCGATGAACACCTCGTTGTCGATGTCATCTCCCGCGGAACCACCATTCCGGAAGAAGAGCAGCCGAGACTGTTTGAAGCCTTCCAGCGGGGTGTAAATTCACAGAATATTTCCGGATCCGGCCTGGGCCTCAGGATTGTCAAGCGGATTCTGGAATACCACGGTGCCGGAATCAGCTATACTTCCCCGGCAGAACTGCTGAATAAATTCAGTGTGGTTTTTAATAAGTAATTTTTTCAGAGATTAATAGTCGCTGTTTCAACTTATAATCGTCAAGATTCCTATTACTCAAAACCCATGTCTAAACCTAATTTAATTTTTTTTTAAGGATTCTTTAAGAGCATTTTAATCCTGTAAGGGCATTTTTGTAGCAAATCAGAAAAATGAACAAATTTGCAGGGCTGTTCATCGTCATTTCATCATGTATGACGGCACAACAGCAGATGTCTCTTTCAGAATGCGAAGAAGCGTTCCTGAAGAACAATTTGCAGCTGCTCGCTGAACAGTACAACATCAATAGGGCAGATGCCGATATCTTACAGGCTAAGATCTGGGAACTTCCGCAGGCCAGCGGATACATCAACGCTTATAACCCGGAAGGGAGAAAAGCTTTTGACATAGGCCAGGCGAAAGGGGCGGAAATTACCCAGCTGATCTACATGGGAGGCAAAAAGAAAAATGAGATCGCTTTCGCAAAATCAAACAAAGAACTGGCCCGGCTTCAGTTTTCCCAGCTGCTGGCAGATCTGAGAACACAGCTTCACGCCGGTTACTACCATCTTTATTATGAAAACCTGAAGCTTGACCATACCAACAGGCAGTTAGGGTATATGAACGATCTTCTGTCAGCCTATAAAGTACAGTCGATCAAAGGAAATGTCTCTTTAAAAGAAGAAGTAAGACTGCAGAGCATGGTCATCCAGCTGAATAATGATAAAACCGCAATCAGCAAAAACATCCTTGAATTTGAACAGGAGCTAAAGGTTCTGACCGGGATCACGGAAGACATCAGACCGCAGTTTTCAGACGCTGAACAGATACTTGCCGCACAGCCTTTCGGAGACGAAACGGAACTTCAGAAAAAAGCACTGGAAAATAATGCAGATTATCAGTATTACTTAAAACTGATCGACAACAGTAAGCTCTATGCTCAATGGCAGAAATCCCTGAATGTGCCTGATCTGAATGTCGGGGCAGGGTGGGACCAGAACAGCGGCACCTTTAAAAATGAAGTCAACCTGATGATAGGAATTCCCCTGCCTTTATGGAAATCCAATAAAGGAAATGTTGAAAAAGCCGGTTTTGCGATCCGGCAGAGCCAGACAAGTGCTGATTTCCGGAAACTGGATCTTGAAACCCGTGTACAGGCAATCTACAGAATCTGGAAAGTACAATATGAGCAGTTATCCAGGATCACGTCCGCTGATCTTGAACATACGGAACAAGTCTATAACGGAATGCTGAACAATTTCAGGAAAGGCAACATCAGCCTGATTGAGTTTGCTGATTTTATGGACAGCTACAGAGAAACGGCGCTGCAGATCTATGATATGAAAAACGGGATCATGCAGTCGGCAGAACAATTAAATCAACTGGTACAAACAAAAATCTTCTATTAAAATGAAAAAATATATAATCCCTGTTATAATGGCTTTATGCATCCTGTCGTCCTGTTCAAGAAAAGAGGAAGACATAAAAGTACAGGCCAAAAAAGGTTTTGAGCTCAGCAACACGATGCTTAAGTCTATAGCCCTGGCAACAGTCGGAAAAAAAAATATAGAGGATGAGTACAGTTTTTACGGAAAGATTTCAGCCGATAAAAACAGCTATATCGATGTGTATCCGCTGGTCGGAGGAAATGTCCTGAGTGTTAATGTGGAGCTGGGAGACCATGTGAGAAAAGGGCAGGTGCTGGCAACCATCAGAAGTACGGAATTAGCCGAAGTGCAGAAAGATGTAAGCGATGCAAAAACCGACCTGCTGGTGGCACAGAACAACCTCCGCGTCGCCAAAGAAATGTATGAAGGAAAACTGAACACGGAAAGGGACGTGCTGGAAGCCAGAAGCCAGGTACAGAAAGCGCAGGACCAGATGCAGCGGGCAGGGGCGGTAAGCACCGTTTATAATGTAAAGAAAGGAAATATTTACAGTGTGATTGCACCGATCAGCGGCTATATCGTCCAGAAAAACATCAACAAAGACATGCAGCTGCGAAATGACAGGAGCGAAAATATTTTTGATGTGGCCAATACCACCAATGTCTGGGCTATAATGAACGTAAACGAATCCGATATTGATAAAATCAGTTTGGGGATGAAAGCCCAGGTTTCCACGCTGTCTTATCCGGATAAAGTTTTTGAAGGGAAGATTGATAAAATCTTTAAGATTATTGATCCGGAAACCAATGCCATGCAGGCCAGGGTAGTGCTGGACAACAAAAACGGCTTGCTGATCCCGGATAGCAAGGCAACCATTAAAGTTACCCGTTCCGAAAATACCACGGCACTGGTTGTTCCGTCAAAAGCCGTGATCTTTGATGATAACAGGAGCTTTGTGGTGATCTATAAATCCCGGACGGACATCAAAGTAAAAGAAATAAAAGTGCTGAAACAGGCCGGCGATAGTACCTATATCTCCGAAGGCCTGTCTGAAGGCGAACAAATCATCACCAACAACCAGCTGCTGATTTACCGCTCCTTGAACAGCTGAAATTCATTTTAAACGATTAAACATTCAGGTATTAATCTAATATCTAACCTCTAATTTCTACAATGAATAAATTCATAAAAAATATCATTGCTTTTTCATTAAAAAATAAAGCATTTACCTTTATCTGGGTAGCGGTACTGGCGGTTGCAGGATTCATAAGCTTCAAAAATATGCCTATTGAAGCCTTTCCCGATGTCACCAATACCCAGATTGTTATTATTACCCAATGGAACGGGCGGAGCGCAGAAGAAGTAGAGCGTTTTGTCACCACGCCCGTCGAGTTGGCCATGAGTCCGGTTCAGAAGAAAACCAGTGTGAGGAGTACAACGATGTTCGGGCTTTCCATTGTGAAAATTCTTTTTGACGATGGGGTGGATGATACGTTTGCCAGAAATCAGGTCAATAACCAGTTACGAACCATTAGCCTTCCTGATGAGGTAGACCCTGAAGTACAGCCACCCTACGGACCCACCGGAGAGATTTTCCGGTACACCTTACAGAGCAAAACCAAAGACTCCCGCGAATTACTGACATTGCAGAACTGGGTCATCGACCGGGCTTTGAGAGGCGTTCCCGGTGTTGCGGATATCAACGTTTTCGGAGGCCGGGACAAAGTGTTTGAATTAAGCATTGACCCGCGCGCTTTGGACAAATATAACCTCACCCCGCTTCAGGTATATGAAGCCGTAACGAAAAGCAATCTGAATGTGGGCGGCGATGTGATCGAAAAGAACGGGCAGGCCTATGTGGTGCGGGGAATCGGACTGGTAAAATCAGTTTCGGATATCGGGAATATCACGATACAGAATGACAGCGGAAACCCTGTTCTGGTCAAGAGTGTGGCTGAAGTCCATGAAAGCTCAATGCCCAGGGTAGGACAGGCCGGGCTTAACGGGCAGGAAGATACGGTAGAAGGGATTGTGGTGATGAGAAAAGGCGAAAATCCCCGGGAAGTACTGGTAGGCGTAAAAGCGAAAATTAAAGAACTCAATGAAAAAATCCTTCCGAAAGAGGTTAAAATGGTAACCTTCTATGACCGTGACCACCTGATGGATTTTACAACGGAAACCGTAATGCACAACCTGCTTGAAGGGATCATCCTGGTAACCGTAATCGTATTGATTTTCATGGCCGACTGGCGGACGACCTTGATTGTTTCCATCATCATCCCGCTATCCTTATTATTTGCATTTTTATGTTTAAAGCTCGCTGGTATGAGTGCCAATTTACTTTCTCTGGGTGCAGTGGATTTTGGGATTATCATCGATGGGGCCGTTGTCATGGTCGAAGGACTTTTTGTGATGCTCGATCATAAAGCACTTAAATACGGGCAGGAAAAATTCAATAAAATGGCGAAAGCCGGATGGATCAAAAAAACAGGGACCGGCCTGGGGAAAGCCATCTTCTTTTCCAAGCTGATCATCATTACGTCATTGATCCCGATCTTCTCATTCCAGAAAGTAGAAGGAAAAATGTTCTCGCCACTGGCATTTACCTTGGGGTTTGCATTGATCGGTGCGCTGATCTTTACCCTGACTTTGGTTCCGGTTCTGTCGCACATCCTTTTAAATAAAAATGTAAAGGAAAAAAACAATCCTTTTGTAAACTTCTGGGACAGGATGGTTTTGAAAGGCTTCGGGTATACTTTCAGGCATAAAAAAATGAGTCTGATGGTGGCCGTTTCATTCATGGTAGTGACTTTATTTTCGGGTAAGTTTTTAGGCACTGAATTCTTGCCGCAGCTGAATGAAGGATCATTATGGATTACTGCAGAAATGCCGATGAGCTCTTCATTAAAAGAATCCCTGAAAACCGCAGACCTCTTAAAGAAAGACATCATGCGCTTCCCGGAAGTAACCGATGTACTGGCGCAGACCGGAAGAAGCAATGACGGAACCGACCCGAACGGTTTCGGGTTTGTACAGTTTGCCGTGAACCTCCAGCCTAAAGAAGACTGGAAAAGGAACATTACGTATGACGAACTGATAGAAGGGATTGATAAAAAGTTGAGAGCATACCAGGGAATTACATTTAATTATTCACAGCCGATCTCCGACAATGTAGCCGAAGCAGTAGCCGGTTTCAAAGCCGAAAACGGGATTAAGATATATGGTGATAATCTGCAGACCCTGGACAGGCTGGCTGAAGAAGTACTGAAACAGGTAAAAGATATCAGAGGCGTAAAGGATGCCGGAATCATTAAAAATATCGGGCAGCCGGAAGTGAGCGTAGTACTTGACCGGGATAAGATGGCGGCATACGGGGTGATGCCGGATGATGCACAGTCGGTCCTGGAAATGGCATTCGGAGGAAAGACGGCTTCGGAGATGTTTGACGGGGAAAGGAAATTCCCGATCCGCCTGCGCTATGCACAGGATTACAGAAAAGGCGAAAATGATATTGCTGCTTTGATGGTACCTACGCAGGACGGTGCAAAAATACCTTTAAAAGAGATCAGCAAGATTGAAAAAGATAACGGCGCGGCATTTATTTACCGGGATGATATCAAACGGTATATCGGGGTGAAGTTCTCGATCCGTGACCGTGATCTGGGAGGAACGATTGCAGATGCCCAGACGGCAGTAGCGAAAATAAACCTTCCGGACGGGTATTCCGTAGGCTGGACCGGCCAGTTTGAAAACCAGCAGCGGGCTTCAAAAAGGCTTGCCCAGGTAGTCCCGGTAAGTATGCTGGGGATCTTCTTTCTTTTATTTGTTCTTTTCGGGAATATGAAAGATGCACTTCTGGTACTGGCCAATGTCCCGTTTGCCCTGATCGGGGGAATCATTGCCCTGCATCTCACCGGAATTAATTTCGGGATTTCTGCCGGTGTGGGGATGATTGCACTTCTCGGGATCTGTATCCAGAACGGCGTAATCCTGATTACGGAATTTCATCAGAATGTCCGGGACGGCATAGATCTGGACGAGGCTATTTTCAGTGGGGTGAAATCAAGGACCCGGCCTGTTATTATGACTGCTTTAATGGCTTCCATCGGGTTATTGCCGGCTGCACTATCAACAGGCATCGGGTCAGAATCGCAAAAGCCGCTGGCCATTGTGATTATCGGAGGGCTGGTTACCGCTACCGTGTTGACCTTACTGATCTTCCCGATTATTTTCTGGATATTCAACCGGACGAAAAAATCGCAGCCGATCTCATAATCTTTATTACACTGAGCAGATCCAAAAATAAGAAGCCCGGAAATAAATCCCCGGGCTTCTCCTATTGAAATAATATGATGAGTTTAGAATCCTAATCCTACGGCAAAAGCTTTTACCGCATTCGGGAAATCTGCTACGGAAGTAGCGGCTCCGGTGGTGGTATTAATGCTGTAGATTTTTGTTGAGGTCCCTACAGTGGCCATCAGGTATGCTTTCTGGCTCATGCTGCCGATATCAAATCCGTTGGCATTGGAAATATTGATTCCCAGTGAACCTGTTTCTACCAGCGTTCCGTTGTTGGGAGGTGTCTGCTGATAAAGTTTATCTGTAGTATGGTCGATCACAAATAAAGTGGTTGAAGTGGCTCCGGCCATATTATTGGTATAGGCTGCAGCGCTTAATGTGGCTCCCAAAGGATTGATGGCGCCATCTATTGCCGTAACCGCTCCGGTTACCGGATCCAGACGCAGGTTTTGTCCTGTATTGCTCACTACCCGTATTTTATCAACCGTAGGATTGAAATCAAATCCGAAATCTGCCCCGACCAATAAAGTGGATAAAGCTGAGGTTCCGACTGCTGTTGCGGCTCCCGTTCCTAAGTTAATAGTATACATTCTGCTGGAGCTTCCCAGTGCATACAGCTGTCCATTGACAGGACGGAAGTCAATACCTAAAATATTTTCACTGGCCTGTAATCCTGTAATGGATTTTGAAACCGGCATCGGGTTATTGGGGTTAAAGATCTGAAGATTGTTGGAATTGTCTACAGCATAAGCTACCGGTTCCGTAGGGATGGCAAGATCAATAACTGCCTGCTGAAGCATCCCGATATTGGTTGCTTTCCCGTTGCCAAGGTCAATCATATGCAGTTTGTTATTTACCGCTATCAGTGCCGCGCTGTTATCAAATTTGATATCGAAAGCTGCCTGCCCTGTAAAAGTGGTGCCCAGGCTTCCTACCTCTACCAGTGTCCCGGCATTGGGCGGATCCTGCTTGAATAATTTGCCTGAAGCGGCATCAATATCATATAAAACAGTGGAAGAAGCTCCGGATTTACTGTTGGTATATGCTACTCCGGTAATGGAAGGTGTCCCGCCTCCGTTGATGTTGGAATCCATAGCAGCTACGGCTCCCGTTTCAGGATTCAGTCTCAGGTTTTGTCCGGTATTGCTTACCAGTCGGATCCTGTCAACGGTAGGGTTAAAATCTATGGAAGCGATGGTTCCGGAAACCGCCGGCGCAAATGCAGTGGTGTTTACCGTTCTTGCAGATGCATTGGAAGTATTGATGACGTAAAGCTTGCTGGCACTGGATAGTGCGTAGAGTTCTCCGGTTGCAGGCCTGAAATCAATGCTCATTAACTTTTCTCCGGCAGCAACGCCTGAAACTGCTGTTTTAGAAATAAATGTCTTAGGGTTATTGGAATTGAAAGAGACCAGTTCATTACCGGCTGTTATCCCGTATACAATCAGGTCCGGGCCTTTCACTTCATTTTCCATAGACATCATGTCATCAGAATCGTCACAGGAAAATAAAACGGCCGCGCTGAACAGTACCGAGCAAATGTGTAATAGTTTTCTCATAATATTATTTTAAATGGTTTGTAATTATGTACGACAAAAGCGGGACGGCGGATTTTTTAAACAGAAATTATTTTAATTTCAGGCTGTAATCTGATTCTATATCGTTCATAATTAGAATGATAATTTATATTTTAAGGAAAAGGTCTGCCAATGATTTTTTCAATTGAGAAATTTGTGTAAATTTGCAATCTCAATACATGAGATACATAAGGTCTGTACTATATTGATTTGGATATTAAAACTTTTTTTATCAAAAAGTTTATAGTATTTAAAAAATCATTATATTTGCACACCGAAAATTTGAAAAACAATAAATAAATAATTTACATCATGGCAAAGGAAACGTTTAATCGTAACAAACCACACTTGAACATTGGTACTATTGGTCACGTTGACCATGGTAAAACTACACTTACTGCAGCGATCAGTGCTGTATTAGCGAGCAAAGGTCTTGCTGAGAAAAAAGATTTCTCTGCTATTGACTCTGCTCCAGAAGAAAAAGAAAGAGGGATTACTATCAATACTGCTCACATCGAGTACGAAACTGAAAAAAGACATTATGCTCACGTTGACTGTCCAGGTCACGCGGATTATGTTAAGAACATGGTAACGGGTGCTGCTCAGATGGACGGTGCTATCGTTGTGTGTGCTGCTACAGACGGACCAATGCCTCAGACAAGAGAGCATATTCTACTTTGCCGTCAGGTAAACGTACCTAGAATCGTTGTTTTCATGAACAAAGTTGACATGGTGGATGATGCTGAATTATTAGAGCTTGTTGAAATGGAATTAAGAGACTTATTGTCTACTTACGATTTCGACGGTGATAATTCTCCTGTAGTTCAAGGTTCTGCACTTGGTGCACTTACTGCTGCTACTGCTACTCCGGTAAACACTGACGATCAGTGGTTTAAGAGTGTTGAAGAATTAATGGATGCTGTTGATACCTGGATCGAAGAGCCGGTAAGAGATACTGAAAAGCCATTCTTGATGCCAATTGAAGATGTATTCTCTATTACAGGTAGAGGTACTGTAGCAACAGGTAGAATTGAAGCTGGTATCATCAACACAGGTGATCCTGTAGATATCGTTGGTATGGGTGATGAGAAATTAACTTCTACAATTACAGGAGTTGAGATGTTCAGAAAAATCCTAGACAGAGGTGAAGCTGGTGATAACGTAGGTCTATTGTTGAGAGGTATTGAAAAAACCGACATCAAGAGAGGTATGGTAATCGCTAAGAAAGACTCTGTGAAGCCACACAAAAAACTGAAAGCATCAGTTTATATCCTTTCTAAAGAAGAAGGTGGACGTCACACTCCATTCCACAACAAATACCGTCCTCAGTTCTACGTAAGAACTACTGACGTTACAGGTGAGATCTTCTTACCAGAAGGTGTAGAAATGGTAATGCCTGGTGATAACTTAGAGATCACTGTAGAATTGTTACAGCCAATCGCTCTTAACGTAGGTCTTAGATTTGCGATCAGAGAAGGAGGTAGAACAGTTGGTTCAGGTCAGGTTACTGAAATCTTAGACTAATCATCTTAAAAATAATAAAGCTTCCGTAAGGAAATTCTTTACGGAAGCTTTTTTTAACTACGGGCATCGTCCAATGGTAGGATACCGGTCTCCAAAACCGTTGATCAGGGTTCGAATCCTTGTGCCCGTGCAAATAATAATTATGAGTTCATTAATCGATTTTTTAAAAGGTTCTTATAACGAATTCAGACATAAAGTTGAATGGCCGAAATGGTCTGATCTGCAGTCTTCTACTATCGTAGTAACGATTGCGACAGTAATTCTGGCATTATTTACTTTTGGGGTTGATGAATTGTTTTCCAAAGCAATCAGCAACATCATAGGAATGCTTATCAACTTGTTCAATTAATAATAAAGTATTTTCCCACAATGAGCGAATTGAAATGGTATGTGCTGAAAGCAATCAGCGGACAGGAAAATAAAGTGAAAAACTACATTGAGACAGAAATCAAGCGTTTAGGGTTTGAGCAGTATGTTACTCAGGTGGTTATTCCTATGGAAAAGGTAATTCAGATCCGGAACGGTAAAAAAGTTCCTAAAGAAAGGCCTTACTATCCTGGATACTTAATGATAGAAGCAGATTTGATGGGGGAAATTCCTCACGCAATCAAAAATATTCCCGGTGTTATTTCTTTCTTAAGCTTAACCAAAGGAGGAGATCCTGTACCGATGAGAAAATCTGAAGTTAACAGGATGTTGGGAAGAATGGATGAGCTTTCAGAATTTGCCAGTGATGTTGAAATCCCGTATATCGTGGGTGAGAACGTTAAGGTAATTGACGGGCCGTTCAACGGATTCAACGGAACAGTGGAAAAAATCCTTGAGGACAAAAAGAAAATCGAGGTTTCGGTTCTTATCTTCGGAAGAAAGACACCAATGGAACTCAGCTATATGCAGGTAGAAAAAGTGTAATGCTTTTAAAATAAAATAAAGAAAGCCAAGCCGTTCAGATTCTGAACGGCTTTTCTTATGTAAAAATAGCGTCTCCGTCTCCGGCAGCAACATTAAAATCAAAGTCATTTCCCAGATCCTCGTCAAGGTTTTTATGCATCAGAAAATGCCTTTGGCGGTCTTTTTTATATAAAGTACGGATCTGATCCAGATGCTTATTGATTTCTTTATCAAAACTGATCAGGATTGAAATCTTTTCCTGCCTGATGTATAGGTTTAAAACCTGTGCGGTTATATCTGCATCTTTATTGCCAAATACAAAATGAAGCTTGGCTATATGGTTGCGTACGGAAAGCATCAATACGGTATTAAGCACATTTCCTGTATAAATTTTGATAAATACATATTCAAACTTTTTGTCAAATGCGGAAAACTGATAATTGGCAGGCTCAGACGACTGTTGATTGGTAACCCAGGGATAATTTGTAATCCATCTGATTTCTGCAGTATTTCTGTTGAAGCTGTTGTGTGTCTGGTTTGTACTGATAAATGTTGCAGACTCTTCATCCAGGCTCTTTGCAATTTCAAACTTCTGAAGGTTATGATTATAGTTTCTGTGCATTATTTTCACGTATGCATTAATCCCACCATCCAGTATTTTCAGGGCCGGCAGTAAAGTTTCCCACTTTTTATTTTTTACAGGAAGTATTTTCTGAAGATCAGATAGAAAATAGTAGGCCCGGCCGTTTAATGATTCCTTAGGAACGAAAAGATTACTTTTCATATACATATTCCCGGCTTCAGGGGTAAATTCGGTGATGATAATATGGCCCTGATATTCATCACAGGCTTTGTGAAGGAGCTGTTGGGCAATCTTTTTTCCCCGGTAATCCGGATGTACAAAGATTGTACTGAGCCAGCCGGTCTTTATCTTTTGCTTTTCCTTTTTAATCATATCCGGTAAAATACCGATATATCCTGCTAAATTCTGTTGGTAAAAAGCCAGGATCAGAAGGGTATCTTCATCACCGGCAGCCGGGTTGCTGATATGAGATTGTGCCCTGTGAACCGATATGGGACAGAAAGGGAATTGGCGGAACTCATCGGAAATAATCAGTTCCTGTAACTGAATTTTATTATAGATTTGCAGTGAAATCATCTGGCGATTGTGTTTTTATTGAATATTTTTTTTAGCTGAAAATAGTTGGTTTCAAAGTGTATTTCCCGTTCAGCGGACAGGCCGTTTTCCATGGGAATACGCTGCAGATTTTTTTCAAAACCGTCAAGCTTTACACCTGCTGTACCGAAGGTCAGCCGTAAAGTTTCATTTTCATCAAACAACTTAATAAACAGTTCTTCTGTAAGCCCGAAGTCTGTAAATGGAAAAGCAAAGCATTCCTCTAAAAGTCCGTTTTCTTTGATGTAGCTTAATGATCTCCGGATATTATGCAGCTGTTCCTCCAATGAAAGGTGCGCGAAATAAGGATGGTCCCAGCTGTGAGAAGCAATGCCGAATCCCTGTTGCTGAACAGATTTTAGATCATCAGTATCCATATAGATCTTTCTGCCTGTCCTGTACTCTTTAAAATCCAGATCCATCATCTGTCCCAACTGTTCCAGCTGATATCTGTTTTCGTAACGAATAGCATGGATACTGCCGATGGCTTTATTTTTATTATTTTCTTTTAGCCTGAGTTGACTTAAAACCGGTTCCGGAATACAGTAATTTTTATCCTTGATCTTTTCTATGATCAGGCTGGCCTTTAACCGGAACATCATATCCGGATTGTCTGTAAAAGCCGGATTGATAAAATTGATGGCGTAAATTCCTTTTCTTAAAAGAATCGGCATAACGACCTCTTTAAATTCATAAAACCCGTCATCAAACGTAAGGAGTGCGTAGGGCTTTTGGGCAGGCTTGTTATAATGATCCTTAAAAAAATCCCATGGTACAAATTCAAATTTCTTAAGCATGCCATCAAGATCCGCTTCAAAATCCTTCGTGTTTTTATAGTTGATAATGTGTTTGATGTGGGGAAGGTATTCGTCAGAAACACAGTGATAAACCGGAATTACATAAGGAAGAGGAAATTTTGCATAGGTAACGAGCGATGAATTTATTTTTTTTAAAAATAATTTTAACATTTTATTAAGAAATACAAATTATTTAGTAAATTTAGAGAATTAAACCATAACCATAATTCAAATTAATATGAAGAAAGTAATTTTTCTGGCACTTATCTCGTGCGCAACGCTTAATAAAGCACAAAGCTGGTCATTAACCGGGAACAGCGGAACAAATCCTCCGGCCAACTTCCTCGGAACGCTTGATGCCCAAGATCTAACCTTTAAAACGAACAATACCGAAAGATTTAAAATCGGGCAGGGGACCTTTTTATTCAATACCAGTACGGTAAGCGGTGATGGCGTAGACTTTATTGATAATTCGCCCAACAGAAACGCCGGTACCGATATTGTATGGATTTCAAGTTCACAAAGCCAGGCCAATGATGTCGGCCTTCTGACCCTGTCGTCATCAAATTGGCAGTATCCTGTATTCAGTGCCCGTGAAAACGGTAAAATACTGATGGGCGTAGCATGGAACAATACGGGAATGGTTTCCTGCTCAGACTGCAATTCCTACAGGCTGTTTGTAAAAGACGGAATAAAAACAGAAAAGATCAAAGTGGAAATTGCATCTGCCAGCGGCTGGGCAGATTATGTTTTTGATAAAGATTATCAGTTGAAACCATTGGAGGAAGTCAAATCCTACATCAATAAAAATAAGCATTTACCGGAAGTGCCTTCTGCAGAGGAAGCCGTGAAAAATGGCGTGGAACTGAAGGAAATGAATGTCATCCTGCTGAAAAAGGTTGAAGAACTGACGCTGCATTTAATTGAGATGAATGAAAAAGTAAAGGCACAGGAAGAAAGGATAAAGTTAATTGAAAAAACAAAGTGATGATGAAGAATATATTTTTCCTCATACTTTTGACAGTTGCTTTTACCGGTATAAAAGCACAGAAGGAAAATCCTTTTGACGTTGCCTGTGCAATGCAGAAAGACCCGAAGGTAACGGAAGTTGAAAACTCCGTGAAAAACAGCCTGCAGACTTTAAACATGAACTGTGGCAATACTTCGCCGTATTATTATGATAACAGTCTGTACATGCCCCAAACCGCTGATGACGTTATTTATATAAAATTAAATTTTATATTTTTAACCAAGCCGGACGGTACAGGTAATTTTGAACAGAATAATCCTGATCACATCCAGGTTATTGATGATATCGTTGCTGCAATGAATAACAGATTAGCCAACCTGGGACAGCCAGTTGCAGGATGTAACGGTTACGGGCAGGCTAATTTTACCGATACCAAAATTCAGACGGTTGTAAATAAAATATGGAAAGCTGATCCCGCCTGGGATTATCTGTATACGGGATATGATCCTAATCTGGGGCCTTTAGGCGGTAACATGCCTTTGTATCCTCCTTCTTCAGATTATTATTATACCTATCTGGATAGTGATCCTTCGATTCCTTCAGGCATCAATGTAGTATTCGCCAATAACGGCAACATTTATAATAATTATATGGCAACAGGAGATTACAGCGCATCATCCGGTGAAGGATGGGCAGCCGCTGAATTTCCATACCAGGCCCCTATTGATAGGAAATTAAGGCAGTTCTGGCCCAATCTGTTCAATAAGTATTTGTATATGAAAAATTTTGTAGTCAATAATCCTACTTGGGGAAGCCAGCCCTGGTCTGTGGTAAGGCAGTGGCTTGTAGGGATGGGCTATACCAGTTTTCCACATGAGCTTGGGCATAACCTGGGGCTGTATCATCATGACTGCGGTTCTAATATTATGAGCTATGATCCGGGTAACCATGATTATTTTAGCAGGGATAATATTGCAACTATGTATTTTAGTGCTTCAGTCACCAGTGCGAGACAGTATTTTACCGATAACTCCTTTAAAACAACCAATATCAATGTAACTTCAAACCAGCTTTGGGATATTGATTTCAGGAACTATTCCAATGTTAAGATTGATAACAATTCCAGCCTGAAAACAACGTGCAAGCTGATCATGGCACCTGAAAGCCGGGTAGTGGTAAAAAGCGGAAGCAACTTTATTATTGAAGGTGCGGATGTGAGTTCTGCCAACAATACAAGCTGGAAAGGGATAAAAGTGGAAGGAACCGGATACTGTCTCATCTTACCGGATACCAAGATTGATAACGGATATTTTTATGTGTATGCAGACAACACCGTCTTACCGAATCTGAAAAGTGCAGAAAAGGAAGTTGCAAAGCCTGATTACAAAATTGTCAAAAATACTCCGGCAGTTTCAGATGTATTCAGGATTTTCCCGAACCCGACCGGGGATTTTATTAATATACAGACAGATGATAAAATAATATCAGGTTCAGTATATAACATATCCGGACAGAAGATCATAACCGTTGAACAGAATAACAAGAGAATTGATGTTCAGTCCATCCCAAGCGGAATGTACCTGCTGGAAGTAAAAACCAAAACCAGAACAATAACAGAAAAGTTCATTAAAAAGTAATTGCAGTTACCGCATACCATACTGAATGACAGCATGAATGAACAGCAATATGCATCTGTTTCATAAACATAAAATTACCGTTTAGCAATAAGCGGTAATTTTTATTAAAACCCACCTTGAAAGTGGATAATGCAGATTATGTATTAATTTCTGAACTTTAATGAGTTAACAGTTTGCTATTCCAAAAATATTTTATACTTTTGCAATCCGAAAAGTAGGTTCATCTAATGTGAGAATGGGTAACCTGCTGAATAATAATGCTTCCAAACTCATTAATTATTCAAATTTAAAAAACAAAAAATGGCTAAAAAAGTCTTTAAAATGGTAAAACTTCAGGTGAAAGGTGGCGCAGCTAACCCTTCTCCACCGGTAGGTCCAGCATTGGGTTCTGCAGGTGTGAACATCATGGAGTTTTGTAAGCAATTTAACGGGAGAACCCAAGATAAGCCAGGGCAAGTTTTACCTGTAGTAATTACAGTGTACGAAGACAAATCTTTTGAATTCGTAATTAAAACTCCACCTGCAGCGATCCAGTTAATGGATGCAGCTAAAATCAAGGGAGGTTCCGGTGAACCGAACAGAAACAAAGTAGGTTCTGTATCATGGGATCAGGTAAAGAAGATTGCTGAAGATAAAATGGGCGACCTTAACTGCTTCACAATGGATTCAGCTATTTCTATGGTAGCAGGTACTGCAAGATCTATGGGATTAAGAGTAACAGGAACTAAACCAGCTAACGCTTAAAACTTATTGAAATGGCAAAATTAACTAAAAAGCAAAAGGAAGCTTTAAGCAAAGTAGAAAAAGGAAGAATCTATAACCTTGAAGAAGGTTCAGCTCTTGTAAAAGAAGTGAACACAGCAAAGTTTGATGCTTCTGTAGATATCGCTGTACGTTTAGGTGTAGACCCTAGAAAAGCAAACCAGATGGTAAGAGGTGTTGTATCTCTTCCTCACGGTACCGGTAAAGATATCAAAGTTTTGGCTTTGGTAACTCCGGATAAAGAAGCAGAAGCTAAAGAAGCGGGTGCTGACTATGTAGGTCTTGACGAATATTTACAAAAAATAAAAGAAGGCTGGACAGATGTTGACGTTATCGTTACTATGCCGGCTGTTATGGGTAAATTAGGACCTTTGGGTAGAGTTTTAGGACCAAGAGGTTTGATGCCTAACCCGAAATCAGGTACGGTAACGATGGAAATCGGTAAAGCAGTAACTGAAGTAAAAGCAGGTAAAATTGACTTCAAAGTAGACAAATACGGTATTATCCACGCTGGTATCGGTAAAGTATCTTTCGATGCTGCCAAAATCAAGGAAAATGCGCAGGAATTGATTTCTACATTGATCAAAATGAAACCGACTGCTGCTAAAGGTACTTATGTGAAGAGCATTTATCTGTCTTCTACCATGAGCCCGGGTATTGCAATCGATACTAAAGCTGTTAACTAATTATAATCCTTAAGACAATGACAAAAGACCAAAAAGTTGTAGCAATACAAGAGATCAAAGATTTGCTTCAGGATGCTAAAGTAGTTTATGTAGCTGATCTAGACGGTTTGAACGCTGCTAAATCTTCAGATTTCAGAAGACAGGCTTTCAAGCAGAATATTAAAGTGAAAGTGGTAAAAAATACACTTTTACAAAAAGCAATGGAGCAGATTGAAGGAGTAGACTACTCTGAAATGTTTGAAACATTCAAAGGAAACTCTGCTTTGATGATTGCTGAAACGGCTAATGCCCCTGCAAAATTAATCAAAGACTTCAGAAAGAAAGAAGAAAAGCCGGCGTTGAAGTCTGCTTTTGTACAGGAAACTTTCTATGTTGGTGACAACAATCTTGATGCCTTAGTAAGCATTAAGTCAAGAGAAGAAATGATCGGTGAAATCATCGGATTGCTTCAGTCTCCAATCCAGAGAGTGGTTTCTGCTCTTCAAAACAAATCTGAATCAACAGAAGCAAACGCTGAAGAAACGGCGGCTCCTGCTGAAGAAGAAAAAGCTGCTGACGCTCCTGAAGCATCTGCAGAAAGCACCGAAGAAACTCCGGCTGCTGAATAATTACACTCAAAAAATTAAATAAATAATCAACAAAAACATTACAACAATGTCAGATTTAAAAAATTTAGCTGAAACGCTAGTAAACTTAACCGTAAAAGACGTAAACGAATTAGCTGCTATCCTTAAGGACGAGTACGGAATTGAGCCGGCTGCTGCTGCAGTTGTTATGGCTGGTCCTGGTGCAGGAGAAGCTGCTGAAGAGAAAACTGAATTCGACGTAATTCTTAAAGCTGCAGGTGCATCTAAATTGGCAATCGTTAAATTGGTAAAAGATTTAACTGGTGCTGGTCTTAAAGAAGCTAAAGATATCGTAGACGGAGCTCCGGCTGCTATCAAAACAGGGATCTCTAAAGACGAAGCTGAAGCGCTTAAAAAGCAATTAGAAGAAGCTGGTGCTGAAGTAGAATTAAAATAATTCTGGTTTTTTACCTTAAAATATAAGCCCGGGCATTATGTCCGGGCTTTTTGTTGTTGAAAATTTCGTAATTACCTTAGGGAAATATAATCCGGCATATTTATTTAGAGCTTTATCCCGCTATCCGCTTTTACTCCTCGCCCCCTCCTGAAGCCCTGCTGCTGCGGGGTAGCCGCTTCTATCGGGGCTAAGGATACAAACCGTTTGTATTTATTTAAGTCTTAACTGGTTCATTATGAAACAGTTTATTTGTTATTTCAGATAAATTGTTGTATCTTTGCCTCTCTTTTGGCGCGAATAATTGTACATACCTCTATAAAATATTGAATCCCAGCTCTTTCATACAAGTGAAAGGGATTTCGTGTTTATGGATAATATGGCAGGCCTTGCCCAAAAGTAATAAAAATATTTTGCATTACGCTGTGAAAAGATATACCAGCGTTGCAGTTAGAAAGAGCCAACTATAAAGTTTAAAGAAATAAAGGTCCTTTGTGAGCGCCAAAAACACTTTAACCTTTTGATTTTTAACTTGCTTTTTGCCTTTTTCTGATATTTTTTGTAAATCAAAATATTTTTTAACCCTTTCTTTAAAAGTTTTATGAGTAAAACAACAGCAACAACTAAGGGAACGCCGAGAATTAATTTCTCTTCAGCAAAAGGAAAAATCATCACTCCTGACTTCCTGGATATCCAGATCGAGTCTTTCAGAGAGTTTTTTCAGCTGGATACGCTTCCTGAAGACAGAACGGATGAAGGTCTTTACAAGACTTTTCAGGAAAATTTCCCGATTACAGACTCCAGAAACCAATTCGTATTGGAATTCCTGGATTATCTGGTAGATTCTCCACGTTATTCAATTGACGAGTGTGTGGAAAGAGGACTTACGTATTCCGTTCCTCTTAAAGCAAGACTTAAATTGTATTGTACAGACCCTGAGCACGAGGATTTCCAGACCGTGGTTCAGGATGTATACTTAGGCCCAGTTCCTTATATGACGCCTAGTGGATCTTTCATCATCAACGGTGCTGAGAGAGTTATTGTTACGCAGCTTCACCGTTCACCCGGTGTATTCTTCGGACAGACTTATCACGCAAACGGAACCAAACTTTATTATTCAAGAATTATCCCTTTCAAAGGATCTTGGATGGAATTTACAACCGATATCAACAGCGTAATGTACGCGTATATCGACCGTAAGAAAAAATTACCGCTAACTACATTGTTAAGAGCAATCGGTTATGAGTCTGATAAGGATATCCTTCAGATCTTTGACCTTGCTGAAGAAGTGAAAGTTTCTAAAGCTGCCCTTAAAAAAGTAGAAGGAAGAACATTGGCTGCGAGAGTTTTGAACACATGGTTCGAAGATTTCGTAGATGAAGATACAGGTGAAGTGGTTTCTATTGAAAGAAACGAAATCATCCTGGACAGAGAAACGATTCTTGAAAAAGAACACTTGGATCTTATCCTGGACGCTGGTGTGAAATCAATCCTGATTCACAAAGAAAACAGCAACGAATTCTCTATTATCCAGAATACGTTACAGAAAGACCCTACCAACTCTGAAAAAGAAGCGGTAGAATATATTTACCGTCAGTTAAGAAATGCAGATCCGCCCGATGAGGAAACAGCAAGAGGAATCATTGAAAAATTATTCTTCTCTGAGCAGAGGTATTCATTAGGTGAAGTTGGACGTTACAGACTGAACAAAAAGTTAGGCCTTAACATTCCTACTACCACTGAGGTTCTTACGAAAGAAGATATCATCGCGATCGTAAGACACTTAATCGAGCTTGTTAATTCCAAAGCGGAGGTTGATGATATTGACCACTTATCCAACAGAAGAATTAAAACAGTTGGTGAGCAGTTGGCAGGACAGTTCGGTGTAGGTCTTTCAAGAATTGCAAGAACCATCAAGGAGAGAATGAACGTTAGAGATAACGAAATCTTTACTCCGCTTGACCTTGTGAATGCAAAGACGTTAACATCCGTAATTAACTCGTTCTTCGGTACCAACCAGCTTTCTCAGTTCATGGACCAGACCAACCCGCTGTCAGAAATCACGCACAAGCGTAGACTTTCTGCCCTGGGACCTGGTGGTTTATCAAGAGAAAGAGCAGGTTTCGAGGTTCGTGACGTTCACCATACCCACTACGGAAGAATCTGCCCGATTGAAACTCCGGAAGGACCAAACATCGGTTTGATTTCATCTTTGGGTATTTATGCTAAAATCAACAGACTTGGTTTTATCGAAACACCATACAGAAAAGTAGCTGACAGCAAGATTGATCTTAATGCTGACCCGATCTACTTAAATGCGGAAGACGAAGAAGACAAAGTAATTGCCCAGGCAAACGTTGAGCTGAACGATAACGGTGAATTCTTAACAGACAGGATTATTGCAAGACTGGATGGTGATTACCCGGTAGTGGAGCCTTCTCAGGTAAACCTTATCGACGTGGCACCTAACCAGATTTCCGGTATTTCAGCTTCACTGATTCCTTTCCTGGAACATGATGATGCGAACCGTGCATTGATGGGATCCAACATGATGCGTCAGGCAGTTCCTCTATTGAAGCCGCAGGCTCCGATTGTAGGTACAGGGCTTGAGCAGCAGGTGGCAAGAGATTCAAGAATTTTGATCAATGCTGAAGGTACCGGTACGGTAGAATACGTAGATGCAGATAAGATCATTATTAAATATGAAAGAAGTGAAGACGAGGATTTAGTACAGTTCGAGTCTGCTACCAAAACATATAAACTGACCAAGTTCAGAAAAACCAACCAGAGTACAACCATTACCCTGAGACCAAACGTAAGAGTAGGGGATACAGTGGAAAAAGGACAGGTGCTTTGTGACGGTTATGCTACTGAAAAAGGAGAACTGGCTTTAGGTAGAAACCTGGTGGTGGCCTTTATGCCTTGGAAAGGATACAACTTTGAGGATGCAATCGTAATTAACGAAAAAGTAGTTCGTGAAGACTGGTTTACTTCGATCCACGTAGATGAATATTCTCTTGAAGTTCGTGATACCAAATTAGGTATGGAAGAACTGACAGCTGATATCCCTAACGTTTCTGAAGAAGCTACCAAAGATCTTGACGAAAACGGAATGATCAGAATCGGTGCTGAAGTGAAGCCTGGTGATATCATGATCGGTAAGATTACACCGAAAGGAGAATCTGACCCGACTCCGGAAGAAAAGCTTTTGAGAGCAATCTTCGGAGACAAGGCAGGTGATGTAAAAGATGCTTCATTGAAAGCTGACTCTTCATTAAGAGGGGTGGTGATCAATAAAAAATTATTCTCAAGAAATATTAAGGATAAAAAGAAAAGAAGCGAAGAAAAACTTAAGCTTGAAGAGATTGAAAATACCTACAAAGCTAAGTTTGACGAACTGAGAAATACTTTAATTGAGAAACTGAATACGCTGGTTAGCGGTAAAACGTCTCAGGGGGTGAAAAATGACCTTGACGAAGAAATTATCGGTAAAGGAATTAAATTCACGCATAAATTATTGACATCCGTTGAAGATTACGTTAACGTAAGCGGTGCAGACTGGACAGTTGATAATGATAAGAATGAATTGATCAAGCAGTTGATTCATAACTACAAAATCAAATTCAATGATATCCAGGGGGTTAAAAACCGTGAGAAATTCGCAATTTCTATCGGGGATGAACTGCCTGCAGGTATTATGAAGCTGGCTAAAGTATACATCGCTAAAAAGCGTAAGCTGAATGTAGGGGATAAGATGGCAGGACGTCACGGTAACAAAGGGATCGTATCAAGAATCGTTCGTGAAGAAGATATGCCGTTCCTTGAAGACGGGACACCGGTAGACATCGTATTGAACCCGCTTGGGGTACCTTCCCGTATGAACATCGGACAGATCTATGAAACCGTTCTTGGATGGGCCGGTCAGAAATTAGGAATGAAGTTCGCTACGCCGATCTTTGACGGAGCTACGCTTGATCAGATTACAGAGTATACAGAGAAAGCAGGTCTTCCTAAATTCGGACACACGTATCTTTATGACGGAGGTACAGGAGAAAGATTTACACAGGCAGCAACCGTAGGTATTATCTACATGCTGAAATTAGGACACATGGTTGATGATAAAATGCACGCACGTTCTATCGGACCTTACTCATTGATTACCCAGCAGCCGTTAGGAGGTAAAGCTCAGTTCGGTGGACAGAGATTCGGAGAGATGGAGGTTTGGGCTCTTGAAGCATTTGGAGCATCCAATATCCTGAGAGAAATCCTGACTGTGAAATCTGATGACGTAATTGGTAGAGCGAAAACTTATGAAGCCATTGCGAAAGGTGAATCGATGCCGGAACCTGGTATTCCTGAATCTTTCAACGTATTACTTCACGAGTTACAAGGACTTGGACTTGATGTAAGACTTGAGGAATAATTTTAAATTTTGAATGTTGAATTTTGAATCGGTTCAGAATTCTATAATCCGGAATTTATAATCCAAAATCTAAAATCTAAAAAATGTCAAATAAAAATAAATCAAGTAGATTTAATAAAATAACCATCGGTTTAGCTTCTCCGGAGTCCATTTTACAGGACTCAAGAGGAGAGGTTTTAAAGCCGGAAACCATTAACTACAGAACGCACAAGCCTGAAAGGGATGGTCTGTTCTGTGAAAAGATCTTCGGTCCTATCAAAGATTACGAATGTGCTTGTGGTAAATACAAGAGAATCCGTTATAAAGGGATCGTTTGTGACCGTTGTGGAGTGGAAGTTACCGAGAAGAAAGTACGAAGAGAAAGAATCGGGCACATTAACCTGGTTGTTCCTATCGCACACATCTGGTATTTCCGTTCACTGCCGAATAAAATCGGATATCTTTTAGGGATCCCTTCCAAGAAATTGGATATGATCATCTATTACGAAAGATATGTGGTGATTCAGCAGGGGATTGCTAAGAAATTAGACGGTTCCGACTTCGATAACATGGAATTCCTTACAGAAGAGGAATACCTTGATATCATGGAGACACTTCCGGTTGAGAACCAGTATCTCGATGATTCCGATCCGAACAAATTCATCGCCAAAATGGGTGCTGAAGCAGTAGAGGAATTATTGAAGAGAATTGACCTTGATGCCCTGTCTTTCGATTTAAGACACAAAGCGCACAACGAAGGTTCAAAACAGAGAAGAACCGAGGCTTTAAAAAGACTGAACGTTGTAGAAGCATTGAGAGGTGCCAATACAAGAATGATCAATAAGCCGGAGTGGATGATTATGCGTGTGCTTCCTGTTATACCGCCGGAATTGAGACCATTGGTTCCGTTGGATGGAGGACGTTTCGCAACTTCCGATTTAAATGACCTTTACAGAAGGGTAATTATCAGAAATAACCGTTTGAAGAGACTCTTGGAGATCAAAGCTCCTGAAGTAATCTTAAGAAACGAAAAGCGTATGCTTCAGGAATCAGTAGATTCATTATTCGATAATACAAGAAAATCTTCAGCTGTAAAATCTGAATCCAACAGACCGTTGAAATCACTTTCAGACTCATTGAAAGGTAAGCAGGGTCGTTTCCGTCAGAACTTACTGGGGAAAAGGGTAGATTACTCGGCGCGTTCGGTAATTGTTGTAGGACCAAACTTGCAGCTTCACGAATGCGGTATCCCTAAAGATATGGCGGCTGAGCTTTACAAACCGTTTATCATCAGAAAACTGATTGAAAGAGGAATTGTAAAAACAGTAAAATCTGCAAAGAGAATTATCGACAGGAAAGAACCTGTAGTATATGATATCCTTGAAAACGTGATGAAAGGCCACCCTGTTCTTCTGAACAGAGCACCTACGCTTCACAGACTGGGAATCCAGGCATTCCAGCCTAAAATGATCGAAGGTAAAGCAATCCAGCTTCACCCGTTGGTAACAACGGCCTTCAATGCCGATTTCGATGGTGACCAGATGGCGGTACATTTACCGTTAGGTCCTGAAGCAATCCTTGAAGCGCAGTTACTGATGTTGGGTTCTCAGAACATCCTGAACCCGGCAAACGGTTCTCCTATTACCGTACCTTCTCAGGACATGGTTCTTGGTCTTTATTTCATGACCAAAGAATTGAGCTCTACGGAAGATATGAAAGTAAAAGGCGAAGGTCTTGTATTCTATTCTCCTGAAGAGGCGGAAATCGCTTATGCTGAAGGCAGAGTTTCTTTAAATGCTAAAGTAAGATGCAGGCTTCCGGTAAAAGAAGAGGGAGAAATTGTTACCAGACTGATCGAAACTTCTGTAGGAAGAATCCTGTTTAACCAGATTGTTCCTAAACAGTCAGGATATATCAATGAGCTTCTAACGAAGAAATCATTAAGAAACATTATCGGTAGAGTACTGGATGATACAGACTTCCCTACAACAGTGAAGTTCCTGGATGCCATGAAAGACTTAGGGTATTCAAACGCATTCAAAGGAGGTCTTTCCTTCTCATTAGGAGACATCGTGGTTCCTGTTGAGAAAAAGAAAATGATCGCAACATCTATCGAAACGGTTGACGAGATCAGAGCCAACTATAACATGGGTCTTATTACCGATACCGAGCGTTATAACCAGGTAATCGACGTTTGGACAAACACCAACGCAGGATTAACTGAAATGATCATGAGCAGAATGAAAGTTGACCAGGGTGGATTCAATTCTGTGTACATGATGCTTGATTCCGGAGCAAGGGGTTCTAAGGAACAGATCCGTCAGTTATCAGGAATGAGAGGTTTGATGGCCAAACCGCAGAAAGCAGGGTCTACCGGTGCGGAGATCATTGAAAACCCGATTCTTGCAAACTTTAAAGAAGGTCTTTCCATCTTAGAATACTTTATCTCTACCCACGGTGCCCGTAAAGGTCTTGCGGATACCGCTCTTAAGACGGCCGATGCCGGTTACTTAACGAGAAGACTGGTAGACGTTGCACAGGATGTTATCGTTACAGAAGCAGACTGCGGAACATTAAGAGGTACAGAAGTAACTGCCCTTAAGAAAAATGACGAGATTGTTGAAAGAATCTCCGAGAGAATCTTGGGTAGGGTTTCTCTTCATAATATCTATGATCCTGAAAGTGATGAATTAATCACTGAAGCAGATCAGGTAATTAACGAAGTATTAGCCAAGAGAATTGAAGAAGCGGCACTGGAATCGGTTGAAGTTCGTTCACCGCTGACCTGTGAAGCTAAGAAAGGAATCTGTGCGAAATGCTACGGTAGAAACTTAGCCACCGGTAAAGTAATCCACATGGGTGAAGCCGTAGGGGTTATTGCAGCACAGTCCATCGGGGAACCGGGAACTCAGCTTACGTTGAGAACCTTCCACCAGGGGGGTACTGCGGGTAACGTATCAGAAAACCCATCCATCGTTGCAAGAAGAGACGGTATTGTTGAAATGGACGAAGTAAGAACCATTACTTCTGAAGACGAAAGTGGAAATACGGCTGAAGTAGTGGTTTCCCGTTCTACGGAATTCAGATTGGTGGCGGATAACGAATCCAGAACACCGTTGATGATTGCCAACGTACCTTACGGATCCATCCTGGCTGTAAAACCGGGTGATAAAGTAAGCAAAGGAGATGTAATCTGTAGATGGGATCCGTATAACGCGGTTATCATTGCAGAAACTGCCGGTAAGGTAGAATATGAAGACATCATCCAGGGTATTTCATTCCAGCTGGAAATTGACGAACAGACCGGATTTGAAGAGAAAGTAATCTCTGAATCCAGAAACAAGAAAGCCGTACCTACTTTAAAAGTGGTAGATTCTAAAGGAGTTGAGCAGAAAGCATACAACTTACCGGTAGGAGCCCACTTAATGGTAAACGATGGTGAGAAAATTAAGGCCGGTAAAGTCTTGATCAAAATCCCGAGAAAATCTGCAAAAGCAGGGGATATCACCGGAGGTCTTCCGAGAGTTACCGAATTGTTCGAAGCAAGAAACCCTTCAAACCCTGCAGTGGTTACAGAAATCGACGGGGTGGTTTCTTACGGAAAAATCAAGAGAGGTAACCGTGAATTGATCGTGGAAGCTAAAACCGGAGAAAGAAAAATTTATCTGGTTAAATTATCCAACCAGATCCTGGTTCAGGAGAATGACTTCGTAAGAGCCGGTTCACCGCTTTCAGACGGATCCATCACACCGGATGATATCTTAAGAATCAAAGGTCCAACTGCGGTTCAGGAATATCTGGTAAATGAAATTCAGGAAGTTTACCGTCTTCAGGGGGTAAAAATTGATGATAAGCACTTCGAAATCATCGTAAGACAGATGATGACGAAAGTATCTATCGTTGACGGAGGTGATACTCAGTTCCTTGAAGGAGCCCTTGAACATAAATATGACTTCCTGGAGGAAAACAACAGGGTGTTCGGACTTAAAGTGGTAATGGAAGCCGGAGATTCTAAAGTCTTCAAACCGGGACAGATGATTACGGCAAGAGAATTAAGAGACGAAAACTCCAAGCTGAAGCGTGAAGATCAGGCTTTGGTGGAAGTAAGAGAAGCGCTTCCGGCTACTGCAACACCTGTTCTTCAGGGGATTACAAGAGCCGCTCTTCAGACGAAATCATTCATGTCTGCAGCATCGTTCCAGGAAACCACCAAGGTTCTTAACGAAGCCGCTGTGGCAGGTAAGGTTGATGAGCTGAACGGTCTTAAAGAAAACGTAATTGTAGGACACAGAATTCCTGCAGGTACAGGTCTTAAAGAATATCAGAATGTGATCGTAGGTTCTAAAAAAGAATTCGAAGATCTTAACTAAAATTAATAATTTGAAATTTGGGGTTTGAATTTATTTTTATATTTTCACAATCTCAAATTTCATTTTCAAAAAAATATAATTTATACAATGGACAACCAGAATCAAAACAACGATCCAAACAACATCAACATCCAACTGAACGAGATGGTAGCATCAGGAGTTTACTGTAACCTTGCGTTAGTAAACCACTCTCCGTCTGAGTTTGTAGTAGATTTCATCCAGTTAATGCCGGGTGTACAGCAGGCTAACGTGCGTTCAAGAGTAATTCTTGCCCCGCTTCATGCTAAAAGAGTACTTACTGCTCTTCAACAGAACATTGCTAACTACGAGCAGCAGTTCGGAGAAATCAAGGAAGTTGAGCCTTTCGTTTTAGGAGGGAACAATGTAAATGCTTAAGATTTTTCTTACATAAATAAGAATGCCTCAGTGAAAACTGAGGCATTTTTTTGTTGATATTAATAAAGAGTATAATATGGTACTATACTTTTTCTTCATTAGTTTCTTCAGAATTAATCAGCTCTTCAAGGTCTTCTGTCGAAAAACCAATCTGCTTGCCAACATTTTTTATAAACATTTTTTCAAGGATATGAAACTCGTTATCAATTTTAGCAAATTTCAGTAAGTTCCTGAGCAGTTCCAGTGAATCCTCCGTCTTATCTTGAAAATGCGAATAGTCTACCTCAGTTTTTTCCTTTTCATACACTTTAGAGATCAGGTCAAGCTTTATTTTATCAGGCAGAAAAGAATGGTTAATTTCACTTTCAAACATTTCAATTTCTTCTTCTTTCACAATGCCGTCTACTTTTATAATATTGATGTAAGAATAGAATTTTAATAAATCCAGATTAACAACTTCAGAAAATTCAGCATCTTCGAATTCATTTAAACCGGCTCCGTTTTTCTCATCATTATCTGTTGAAATAAATACTTTTTTAGCAACATTACCGATAAGGTTAGTCCCTATGGCATTTACTGTAGCCCCGACTATTCCTCCGGCTAACGGTACAAATTTTACCAGGTTCACAATACCTTTCTGCCCGAACTTTGTTGCCAGCCTGAAGCCTACCATTCTGTTAATCTTGGTCAGTGTTTTTCCGGATATTGATTTTAAGTAACTGAAAGCCAGTTTGCTGCCAATAGCTATTCCACCATCCTTTAAAATATCTTTAACAGGCTCGCCAACGAGGCAGAGATAGACCAATGATTTCACTCTGTCATCATTAATATCATAACCACCGATATGAGCAATGGCTGCAATCATTCTCATATGAATATAAATACCTGTAGAAATATCTGCAGGAATTGAGATAGGCAAAGTGATAAGCCCTCCTAATCCGGTTAAAAACCCCGAGGTTGATGTTTTGCTGATTTGCCATCTGATTAATGAATTTATTTTTTCCTCCGGTGTACCGTGTCCTTTTGTATAGGTCTCTGCAAATTTTATAAGAGGATCTGAAAATCCGGGTATTCCGTCTAAAGATTTGTCATAAGCCCAGTCAAGTACTTGTAGCATCTTGTTGGTATTCTCACTTTCAATATTATTTTCCATGTTAAATTTATAATGATTATTAATTAATATTTTTCCTGTATGTTCAATCCTGACCATATTTATCTCTTCAACTCCTGAAGAAATTTTTTACTACACATGAGTTGCATTTAAACTCAAAAGTAATCACTTTCAGGAACTAATGCTTACGGTAAACCGTAAATGAAAAAAATTAATTATAGTTGCAGGCTTATGGTCTGAATAAGGTTAATAGATAAAAAATATACCATATAAATTATTCAATTGTATATCTTTGTTGTTGGAAAGAATACAAAGAATATGGTAAATAATCAATTTATTCTTAATAAATTCGGCTTTTTGGGAGCTGATTTTTTAAATGAGTTTGATCAGCATGCGATGGTTACTGAAATCAAAGCGAAAACTGAAATCGTAAGGGACGGACAGAAAAATAAATTTATTCCTTTTCTGATAAAAGGTTCTGTCAGAGTATTTACTCTGAATGACGGCCGTGAGCTGGTCTACTATTACATAAAAGCCAATGACAGCTGTATGATGACCTTTTCATCCATTTTTACAGACTGTATAAGCCGTGTATACGCTGTTGCCGAGGAAGATTCCGAAGTGATCCTGATCCCTGTTTCCATCGTTCATGCATGGCTCATCCGGTTTCCCGAAATCAACAGGTTATTTTACAGTGAATATGATAGAAGGTTCTCAGATATCATGAACATGGTAAATGATGCCGTTTTCCATAAACTGGACAAAAGGGTTTTAAACTACATCAAACAGCAGATATCTGCTACCGGAAACCATCCGGTTAAGCTTACGCACAGGGAAATTGCCGGCAATCTCGGAACTTCAAGGGAAGTAGTGAGCCGGGTTCTGAAAAAAATGGAAAATGAAGGAGAGATCGTTCAGACCAAAGAAGGAATTAAAATTCCTGTAAATGAAAATATTAAGCAATATTAATATCCTGAACCGCTTGATTTTAAAGGCCTGACTGGTAAAAATAAGCCGGTCGGTGACTTTTATCACACAATTCTGAGGCGATAAGTGTATAAGTTTGCCATACAATTCTAATGTAAAGTGTATGACAAAAATTCTCTTATTTCTGTCAGTATTTGCTTCAGGCCTGGCGTTCGCGCAGGACGACCTGTTGAAGGATATTGATACGGTTCAGACCGAAAACACCGAAACTTCCCAGCCTGCATTCAAGGCACTCCAGATCGTAACGGGACAATCTACAAAGCTTACGGCAAAAAAAGAATGGTACATCGTAGTGGCGCACCGTTTCGGGGATGTAAGCAGAGGATTCAAAGATTTCTTCGGGTTAGATGATGCCTCTACCAAACTGGGGGTGATCTACGGTGCTACAGACTGGCTTTCCCTAAGCCTTTCCAGGGAAACCAATCTTAAAACTTTTGAAGGCGGTGCCAAATACAGGCTGGTACGGCAAAACGAAAATTTCCCGGTAAATGTAGTCGGGTACAATGTCATGGCCGTCAATACGGAACTCAGCAAAGACAATTATCCGCATCTTCAGTTCGGGGACAGGCTTTCCTATCTTACCCAGGCGCTGATTTCAAGAAGGTTCAGCGATAAGTTTTCCCTGCAGTTTACGCCGTCATATGTTCACAAAAACCTTTACGAACCTGCCATTGAAGACAAAGACCAGTTTTTTACAGGATTGGGCGGACGGTATAAAATCTCTAAAAGGATTTCCATCAACGCAGAATATTTCGTGAATTTCGACAATCACAGTTTCTATAAAAATCCTCTGTCTTTAGGGATGGATTTAGAAACCGGGGGGCACGTGTTCCAGCTTTTGTTTTCCAATTCCCAGCTTAATTCCGATATCGGCTACCTGACGAATGCCACCGGAAAATGGGAGAAAGGACAGATTTTCTTTGGGTTTAACCTTTACAGAGTTTTTTAATTATGAAAAAGTGTATGTATATGATTTCATCAGCTATTATCTTAATCGCTTGTGAAAGCAGGACCTATGAAGAAATTTCAGACAATACCCCTATCATGGAGCAGGTAACCTATAATAAAGACGTTAAGCCGATTATGGATGCCAACTGTACGATGTGCCATTCTCCGGGACCTCAGGCACTGACGAATTATAATCAGGTAAAAAACAATATCGACAATATCATAGACCGGATCAACAGGCCGAACGGGGATCCTGCAAAAATGCCTCAGGGCGGAAGCCTGTCTCCGGCACAGATCAACATCATCACCAAATGGAAAGCCGACGGGCTTACCGAAAACTAAAAAAATAATATGAAAAAGTTAATATTACTCGCCGTTCCGTTGCTGTTCACCCATTTTGTATCCGCACAGAAATATATGACCAAAACAGGAAAAGTATCATTCGAGGCCTCTGTGCCTTTATTTGAAGATGTTTTTGCACAGGATGACAACAATGTTGCTGTGATCAACACAGACAACGGGGAATTCGCTTCAGTATCCGTGGTTAAAAACTTTCATTTCAAAACAAAGCTGATGGAAGAGCATTTCAATGAAAGCTATGCCGAAACAGGAAAATACCCGAAAACCACGTTTAAAGGTAAAATTGTAAATTTTGATAAGTCCAGGCTTTCCGCCAACCCGCAGAAATATACCGTTCAGGGAACCCTGAATTTTCACGGTGTTGAAAAAGCATATACTTCAACAGCTACGATCTCTGCAAAAGACGGAAAGATTTATATGGCCGGAGGATTTGTAGCAAAGGCTGCAGACCATAAAGTGACAATCCCTAAGATGGTGACTAAAAAAGTTGCTGAAAGCGTGAATGTACAATACAATTACGTTCTGGTAAAACAATGAAAAAGCTGATTTTAATAATTCCCCTTTTTTTGATGTGCACACTCACAATGGCTCAGGAAAAGGTAAAATCTATTTTTGATCTTGCCCGTACCGGAACTGTAGCTGAAGTGAAGGATCTGATGAAGCAGAATCCGGATATCATCAATCAGACGAATGAAAACGGCTTTTCACCGCTTATCCTGGCATGTTACAAAGGCAATGTGGAAGTAGCTGAATTTTTAATGGATCATGTAAAAGATGTCAATTACAAAAGCCAGGAAGGAACTGCGCTGGCCGGGCTTTCGGTAAAATACAATAAAACCCTGGCCGAACATCTGTTAAGAAAGAATGCCGACCCCAATATTGCTGATGCCACAGGAACAACCCCTTTATTCTGGGCTGTAAAATTCGGGAATAAAGAACTGACGGAATTATTGCTGAAGCATAAAGCCGATAAATCCATAAAAGATTCCCAGGGCATGACGCCTTTTGAGTACGCGCTTCAGACTAAAAATACGGAAATTATCAACCTCTTAAAAAATTAAAATATGAAAAAACTTTTACTTACATTATCAATGGCTGCGGCTTCTTTAGTCGGAGCCCAGTTTTCATCAGGAACAGTGAACCTGTCCTCCGCTGCCATGACGGTAAAATTGGATACCAACGCAACTACGGCAACCATTACCTTAACCGGCGACAGCAATTCCATGTTGGGAATAGGTTTCGGAAATGTAGGCATGGCCTCAGGATCAGATGGATTTATTTATAACTCTTCTGCCAACAGGGATTATACATTTAACGGATTTAGTAATCCAACCGCTGATGCAGCCCAGAACTGGACACAGACATCAAATACTGTTTCAGGAAGCACAAGAACTGTAGTGGCCACACGGACGCTTGCAGGAGGAGCCGGAGATTTTGCATTGTCCAATGCAGCAGGAAACATCAGTATTTTCTATGCAAGAACTCCGGGGAGCCAGGCATTAGGATATCATTCCGGGAACAGGGGATATGCAACGCTAACTTTGGGGGCTGTTCTGGCAACCGGTGAAGTTGCTGCACAGAAGAACAGAATAGTTGTTTACCCAAATCCTGCTAAAGAAACCATTACTTTCCGGAACGCAGATAAAGTAAAATCTGTTGATATTTATGAATCTACAGGAAGAAAAGTAAAAACAGTAAGCATGGATGGAAAAGAGATCAATGTCTCTGACCTGAAATCCGGAAACTATTACCTGGAAATTACGTTGAAAGACGGGTCTGCTTCTTTTGAGCAGCTGATTAAGGAATAAAAAAGACATAAAAAACAAATGGAAGCCGCTGAAAAGCGGCTTTTTATTAATGATATTCTTAAGCCTACTTTTAATGATTTTTTAACCCGCGAAATTTTTCCTTCCCGGATTCAGCCGGTACCTTTGCATAAATTTTAAATAATGAAGCAGGGATTGCAATTCTTACTCTTGATTTTTTCGTTGACAGCTTTAGCCCAGAAAGGAAACATGGACACCGCTCAGGTGGTTGTCCCCAACAGATACAACAGCACCGAAGCACAGAAAAAGCCGTATGTCATTATGATTTCTGCGGACGGATTCCGTTATGATTATGCCGAAAAATACCATGCTGAAAA
>Ga0265780_10000989_pt1 | contig 41742 bp, 43 predicted proteins | sample P1T30metagenome_FD_192432 | JGI IMG/M metagenome (GOLD analysis project Ga0265780, IMG submission 192432) | Plant litter microbial communities from East Loma Ridge, Irvine, California - P1 T30 | ecosystem: Environmental > Terrestrial > Plant litter > Unclassified | place: USA: California...
TTTGGCGGCAGCAGCAGTTGTGGAGTGTCGTTTGGGAGCGGCTGCTGGTTGCTGAGAGAGATCGCCTAGATGAGTATGGTTGGGGCTTTCGGGAAAATATGAGTCTGGCTCAATCACTGGAAGATCTCGGTCCGAGTCGTACTCTTCAGCCGGCGGTGCAGGGAGTGGATGATCGGGTCGAAGGAAGTCTTCTGCCGTTGGCTGACGGATCAAGCCACTATTATTACCATGCATAGCGCTTTTAGGATGTTCGTTCACATCGTGACCGTGCAAGGGGTATGGTGGTGATCGCGCAAAGCTATATTCTCTTCTTTCACTATCCATGATTGGCCCAACATACTCATTATGGTCTGGCATATCGATAGAGTGCTGTTAACTAGACTGGATATCGCCCATGAAGGTGTTGTACGAGTATGCCAGCGGTTGGGTTCTGCCGAGATTGTTCTCCACGGCGGCCCCTGGATGACATTGTGATCCAATATCATCTCTAGACGGATAATCCCACATGTGTTGACCTGCGTACAGAGTTGGCTGTGTGAGAGAAGAGGACGGTGGCGATAACTGCACTGGCCGTGATGCCGTGAACTGTACAGACGAAGAGCTTTCCAAAGGCTCTATCCGCGATGGTGTATTAGGACGTGATGAGGGGTACGGAGCCTTTGTTCCTGTGTCCATGCTTGATGTTCTTAGCATCCCTAGTACATGTCTTGCTCGGATGAACCTTGATATTTTTGTGGTAGCGGAAAAGGTATTAAACTTCTGGTCACCTGTTTTTGGAGTTGAGGTTCAAGATCAGATGCGCGTGATAACGAGTTCCTAGTGTGGACCGAATGCACTATGTGGCAGTGCGGCACAGCGCAAACGCTATGAAAGCCTGGTTTAATCGTAGGGAGCTCAAGGAAGCGGGCGCCGTCAATGACATGGCGGAATTCACAACCATCAAGTTCGTCAAATTCACTACGTTGCAGTGCTCAGACACCAGAACATGAATGTACTTGCCAGATCATTACGTGCATAATATCTGCAGGTTCCGCATCTAACCAGCAGCGACTGAACCGTCAATGATCAGCATATGCCTCATGTTACATACTAACATTCACATGCCGCCCACACTTTGATATGAGTTGCCGACTTGCAGGGCAGAGACGCTGCGAACTTCATCCTCCACCATCATACACAAGCTTACCTCCACCCAAGATGTTCTCACCACCCGGCCAAAACCCTGTAACTTCCAATCGCACTGCACCGGCGCCTGTTACCAGCAGTCGGTGGGATAACGCTCGAGAATATAGGCGAAGGGTGCAACGAGCGCCTCAAATAGACCCTCGCTCTGATGTCTCGATCCCAGATGTAGAACAGCATGCCGAATTCTGGGTACGAAAGCTCGTCCTGGCCATGATAAATCTCGAAGACATCAAGGATCCTGAGAATTCAAGCGCAGCCAGGATGTTTCGACCAGAAGCGTACGACTCTCTACTGCTCGAGGCGACGTGTCGCGAAATCTTCTCAGCTGTAATCGACCGGTGCAAGAGCGGCTTCCGAGGGCCAGCTCAGTTCAACAAAGCCCTGAAACCCCACCGAGGCCTCGAGGCTGATGCTGATGCGACGTGCGCAGAGCGCATGCGGAATGTAGTAAATGCACTGCTTTGGAATAAAAGAGTTGCGAAAGACGTGTTATTTGAAGACTGGAAGATTCGGCTGCTTGTAAACCATCCTTTGGCTTACGATAAGGAGAAGGATTCGCAGAAGGGCTCGAACGATCAGCGGAGAAAGAGACTGGAATCTGAAAGGGAGAAGCTGAGGCAAACCGAACAAGAGTTGCTTGCTTATCGCTCTAGTCAGGAGCGATCATGATCCAGCGGTGGAGGAGCGATGTGGCGGATAAGGCAGGATTATCGAATCAACTTCATGCGGATCAAGTCAGTTGAAGATCTAAGCTTGCTCAAAATGTTCGTAAACTTCCTAAATAATTATTATCAGTGAAAACGTCCCACCGGGACCGTTCTTTGAATTGAGTCAGCAACGTGGCTCAGGGTCTTTGCCAGGTGTACAAGAAATTTGAAGGTGGCCGTTACAGATGCATTGCTAGTAATCAAAACTGATGATCGGTCTACGATGCCTGAAAGATGGACGCTGCGCAGCGCTGGAGGTGGGTGCGGAAAGAGAGGAGGCGATAGCCAAAAGCTGCCTAGTCCAGGCGGGGCATGCTTGGCGCTTGACCAAGGACACCGCGACCAGTCCACACCTTTCCTTCAGGATGGTGGTGGTTATGCAGATGATGACCTCCACGCTTCCTTCCTTGCGTCTCAAGGCCCGATGGCGACGCAGCCGTTCGGACACGTCGGTCATTAACAGGCTACCTTCCGCTCAACCAGACCACCGTGACGAAGGCTCCGTTATGCCTAGGAGCAACAGTAAGACATGATGGAAGCTTCCAACACTCCCGAGGTCACTTGGGCAAAGTTCATCGGAGCAGATCTTCAGGATAAGGGTTGCCACACTGCTTGATGAGGAAGGTCGCGATGTAGGGTTTGTCAAGACATTGTCAGATCTTGGACGTCCGACCGTCTGGGTTTACTACTAGGCGGCCAACAACCCCTTCATATCTCAGTTTGCTTTTCATTGGGTGCTATCTGCTTGGCCTGGTATCGAAATGCCTGCCAAGATTAGGTCACAAACGTTCAAGAACGGCGCAGCCGTTAGCATCGCTCGGCGCCAACCGCTTATCCGAGATACCCAGAAACCCAAGAACGTAGGATGGAATTCGAGCGAGTACCGAGCGCCTTGCACAGTCAGTTATCTCTGGGCGATCAGGGTACCGGGAAGATTGTCTGGTGCCGAGAACGTTGTGAATGGTAATACAGTGCCACGACTTTGCTGAATGAGGCAGCTCGCAATTCGAAGGAAGATGCCAAAGAGATTTATATAACCCGGCGAGTCGGCGTGAGCGTTTGAGATAATCACGTTCTCACCACCCGCCATGTCTACAGGGGCAAATCTCGAGATTGTTGACGCCGCATTGGCGAATGCACCTCGTCTTCACAACGACACACGGGGCAGTGCGAGCTTGGAGAAGCACGACAAGTTTGTGTCAACTTCCGAGAGTCTTGTTGGCCCCAATGGCGAGCAATACCCTACCGAAGAAGACTGGGGAAAGCTTCGTCGTGTGTATGGTAAAGTCAACTGGATGAGTACGCACATCTTTTCTACAGGGTCTTTGTGTACCATGCGCTGACGTACCAACCCACTACTAGTCTACATCATCGGTGTTGTAGAAATGTGTGAGCGTTTTGCTTACTACGGAACGACCGCCGTCTTTGTCAACTTCATTCAGAGAGACCTGCCCACGTCAGGACCCTTCCCTGAAGCTGGCGCTGCTGGCGACGGTCAACCGGGAGCTCTTGGAATGGGCCAGCGTGCTAGCACAGGCCTTGTCCAATTCAACTCATTCTTCTCGTACATCATGCCGCTAGTTGGTAAGCGTAATCTTGGTCCCCAAGCAAGAATTGTACTAATATTTTCACTAGGCGGTTGGGTTGCTGACGAATACTGGGGCAAATTCAAGACGATCTACTTCGCCATTGCCGTTGCTACACTTGGTCATATCTTAATCATCATTGCTGCGATCCCTCAGGTTATGGGACCAAACCCCGAAGGAGCTCTTGCCTCGTTCATTCTGGGCCTGATTCTGTTTGGCACCGGCGTGTAAGTATCTCCGCACGGAACGCACTCAATCCATATGTTAACCACTTGCAGGGGCTTTTTCAAATGCTGCATCTCTCCGCTTATCGCGGAGCAGTATGAAGCCAGTCATCCGCGAGCTTTTATTCGTACCGAGCCCAACGGTGAACGAGTGATAGTGGACCCGGGCATTACATACTCCCGAGTATACATGCGTTACTACCTTCTGATCAATGTTGGTGCGCTGGTCGGCCAAGTCTCTATGGGTAAGCAATGCTCGATGAACCATGCGATGCGGTAGCTGACGTTCATTACAGTATATGCCGAGAAATACGTCGGCTTCTGGCTCTCCTTCACGTTACCAACTATTCTCTTTGCGCTTTGCCCGCTTCTGATGGTCACCCTCAGCAAGCACTACGTCAAGAAACCTCCACAGGGTGATGTGCTGATCAAGTCCATGAGAACGTACGGGTTGGTTCTGAAGGGGCGCTTCTCGCTCAATCCCATGCGTACGTGGAAGAATCTTTCTGATCCGAACATTTGGGACGCTGCAAAACCAAGCAAAGTCGCCAACAAGCCAGTATGGATGACTTTCGATGACGCGTGGGTGGACGAAGTTCGGCGTGGCATCAAGGCCTGTCAAGTGTTCTTCTGGTTGCCCATCTTTTGGCTGCCTTATGGTCAAATGTGAGTATCATTGGTACCTTGTATGCACGTAAGACAAGCGCTGACCGTCTTCAAGGACTAGTAACTTGGTTTCGCAGGCGTCCACCATGAAGCTCAATGGTGTACCAAATGATGTGGTACATAACTTGGTATGTTTCTAACACCTAAATACACGAGAGAAAAAGTCTAACGCGAATTGCTCATAGAACCCATTCACGTTGCTGATCTGCATCCCTATATTCGACAAATTTATTTACCCGAGGCTGGCTCATATGGGCATCAACTTCACACCCTTGAAGAAGATACAAGCTGGTTTCGTCTGCGCTATGCTTTCCATGGTGGTTGCAGCAGTCATCCAACACTTCATCTACCAGAAATCGCCATGCGGGGAGTTTCCGACAGACTGCGATCAGCCCCCGGATCTCTCAGTGTGGACTCAGGTTCCTGCATACATTCTCATCGCATTCTCGGAGATCTTCGCTAGCATCACGGGACTTGAATACGCGTTCTCCAAAGCACCGAAGAACATGCGGTCTTTGGTGACTGGCATGTTTTGGTTCACGCATGCTTTCTCGTCTGCCATCGCTCAGGCCTTTGTGCCATTGGCTGGTGATCCATTGCTCGTGTGGCTGTACATGAGCATTGCCATCCTTACATTCCTTGGCTGGGTCGGTTTTGCCTGGACTTTCCGCAGCTTGGACCGAGAGAATGACGAACTGGACAAACTCCCGGAAGGTGGCTTCCAGTCCAACGCTGAGTACACCGCGGCGAAGACTGAAAACGTGGAAAGAGCTTGATATTAAAAGCATCGCTTACTGTTCAAATATTCAAGATCTCTGCTGGACTTTTATGTAGCTTGTGGAATGGTAAAGGACGATTTTATACCCTATATGCAACTCTTTATAGCTCGATGTGAAGCTCAAGGCTAGGCCTGCAGCCTACATTTACATGCAAGCATGCAAAGTAGATGACCTAACGTTAGTGTAGGCTCTAGACCTGTTCAGCCTTTTTCTGGTATGAAGTGGAAGCAGCGGCCATGATTGAGAATGATGAGGCAACAGCCGATAACATTTGCTCCGCGGAGGCTACCGAGGTTTCCGACACTGTCACGACCGCGCACGCGTCTACTCAAGGTGAACAGACTTTAGTGACCATCGCAAGGCTCTATCGTCAATAGATTAATGATTCCACCTTAAGATGGAGAAAAGGATACTCGCGAGCTGACGAAGTCATTCTCAGAACGACTGTTGATCACCTTCTCGCGCGCACGTCACATAAAGCAGTAACCGCCTTTATCGTTTCGGTCCTTGCAAAGAGCATTCCATGCAAACACCAATATTACAAAGCCCAGTCCCCTTAATACAATCGTGCTTTGAAAGAAAAGATGGCGGCATGAACAGTTATTCCCGATGACATACGTCAGGTCCATCGCCTCTTTAGGCAAAGCGCTGCCTCGGGGAGCATGGGCGACGCTAAAACCAAGGCTCTAGCCATGAACACAACAAAAAGTCTCCAGCGAAAACCCACTTTCGCATCTCCCGTCACAAGCATTCGAAGAGGCCCCAATTTTAAAAGCATAGCGTTTTGCTTATGTGTCGGACTCTTCCTGCCCTTTCCGATGATGGCTCAAGGGCGTCACGTCACGGAGATAACCTTGGAAAGCCCGTGGCGGTTTTGTCAAGCTCCTAAAAGTCGCGAAACGGTCTTCTGATTAGACCCTATTATTTTTGAGCTGCCTTTTTGCTTTCTCTTGTTATGGCGTTCTTCTTACAGTACAGAGCTCTTCAGCGACATGTGAAGGAAGAATTACAACGTGTGACTGAAGTCTCAGACCCACTGAGTGCTCGTACTGCACGCTCGCCCGACGAGGCACATGGGTTGGGAGATTCAGCGTTGCCTAAAGAGCTGGAAAAAGGCGGACCGTTCACTCGGATTCCGGGCATCACGCTGAGAGAAGATGGTAACAATGAGCTGTATTACCAGGTTGATTGGAGCGGGCCCGATGACCAACACAACCCAAAGCAATTCTCAACCCTACACCGTATTGGTGCGACGTTACTCGTGTGCCTTGTCGCTTTCGTTGCGACTCTTGCATCTTCTATCGACTCTGCAGTTCTCACCAGAGCGTCCGCCGAGTTTGGGGTTTCGGAGGTAGCGGAGTCATTGGCTACTGCACTCTTTCTGGTGGGCTTCGGCTTTGGAGCTCTCCTACTCAGGTAAGACTTGAACGAACGAGTTGCATCTAAACTATGAACTGACATCGTATCTGCACATTTGCAGCCCGCTCTCGGAGCTCCTCGGACGATACCCAGTCTATCTTGGTTCGCTCCTCGTCTTCGCGTGTTGGACTCTAGGATCCGCTTTAGCCCCGAATTTTGGTGCCCAGATTGCCTTCAGATTCCTAGCTGGATTTTCTGCTAGTACTCCTCTCACGGTTGCGGGCGGCTCTGTGGGGGACCTATGGAGTCCAGTGGAAAAGACATTCGCCTTTCCACTGTTCGCGATACCCGCGTTCGGCGGACCAGTCTTGGGTGAGTCTTTCCCTCCAAACCTGCTTCTTCGGCCTCACTAACCACACATAAAAACAGGTCCAGTGATAGGTGCTTATATTGGCTACGAACAGAGTATCAGCTGGAGATGGACCGAGTGGATAACATTGATCTTGATCGGAGTAACTTTCACGCTGATATTGCTCTTCAAAAGAGAATCGTTCGCACCGCGTCTCTTGCACTACAAAGCACATCACTTCCGGAAGTTCACAGGGAACAATCGTTTCCTCACTGCGACAGAAGCATCGCATGGCTCTATCGGCGAACTCTTATCCAAATCTTTTCTTCGACCATTCCTTCTCTGCACACAGCCGATCGTCGTAGCTTTTACTCTTTACTTGATGATCGTCTACATCATATTGTTCACGTTCTTAGATGGGTATGTGACTTTTAGAGATCGTGAACCGGCGAACGCGAAGAGTACCGCTAACGTTCTTGCAGCTACCCTTATATCTTTGCGCAAACCTTCGACATCAACGAGGGGCTTTCTAACGTCTGCTTCGTTGGTTTGTTCGTCGGCATAGCTCTTTCCGCGCTTCTTGTTCCAGTGGCATACCGTAGAACCGTGCGACAACTCGAGAAAGATGGAGACGATGGATCCGGTAAAGCTATACACCGCGAGTCAAGATTGTTCTTTGCCATGATTGGAGCACCTACACTGCCTATTGGTCTCTTCTGGATGGGGTGGACTGACTATGTAAGTATACGCTATACCTGTCTCTCAATCTCTATGCAGACGTCTAATTAGCTTTAGGCTTCGGTGTCGATATGGTCGCCCCTAGCAGCGTCATTGCTCGTTGGATTTAGCAACATCTGCATCTTCATGTCCGCGTACATGTACATCATCGACAGCTACGAAGCATATGCAGCATCGGCCCTGACATTCGTCGCGCTGGTCAGATACATTGCAGCTGGTGGGATGACTGTTGTTGGTATCCCCATGTACAGGAACTTGGGGACTCATTGGACTTTGACCCTGCTTGGTATGATCAGTGTTATAGCACTGCCGATTCCTTACGTGCTTTACCGTTTCGGGCCAAGCCTCCGGAAACGCAGCAGGTGGGCAGTACAATAAGGCTCATAAGGTGTGCAAGATGATAGTTCTCGTATCAAGTCTAGAGTTGAGGGTACGCGCGGTCTTGAGCAAGAGCAGGCTTCTGAGTAGGCATGTTCTCCTGCCGAGCCTCACAGAGTTCTTCGGGTAGACGTGATGGTTTGGGTGATAAGAGGTCATGGCTCGATATCAAGCGAGCTCGGATGAAGAGGCCTTACTGCTGGCGTCGTGTTGTTCCGGCGAAGGATGATCGACATCAGCCCGAATATGATATGTTTCAGACATACAAGTCTTCGTGATTACTGTGCGCACATGCCCTTCCAGGACCTGCGCATCGCACGCTCGGTACTATGACACGCTTCCAGAAGCGATACTAGTCCAATTCCAGAACAGACGCGTCGTGATCTTGCGACGCGACTGATGACGTATCTTCGATGCAACACAGAGACGAGCTTATCACCAGCTGCTCGCAAAGCAAAGACGGTGACAGCGTCGGGTGAAGCGACCACTGATCTTACAACACGCTCGTGGAGGAAGCTGCAGAATCGTAATCTTCCCACCCGTATGCCGAGTGGAATTTATACCGTCGATTTATACCGCGCAGTATGAGGTGGAGGCTGGCTCACGCCCGTGCCATCGTTGCCGACATACTTGCAGAGAACGCAACAGTGACATGATGTTCTCCCGCAAAAGTCGCGTTGGAAGTCGTAGGCGCGTTGACTCGAGGAACAGGCCGCTTTAGTTGGGTGCTCATATCGCTTCGAACATAATCTCCTGAACCCAGTCCTCACGATCCTCAGAGCCCAACGCGCGTGCAGTATCCTCCCGTGCGCGCAAAGTCTGCTCAAAAATATCATCAGATAATTTACCGAGCCAAACTTTCGCTGCCGATCCCTACGACTTGCAGCAATTATTCCGTTTTCCATATTTCAACGTTTTGATGTTGCAGGGTTCGGTACGAAGCGCTGTATACGGCGCAAGCGACAGACCAAGACGTCTCCACAAAAGTCGGGGACAGGGGGCACACTTGTCATCATCCCTACAAACGAGAACGTGCCGCAATCATACATATGAAAGTTGAAAAAGGGTCAGCGTACCTTCCCCATGCAGACATTGCAGCGTGGTGTGCACATCGGAGATTTTCTTTTGCCGTTGTTGGTCTTCTGCCGTGGTTGAGCTTGGTGGGGGTCCACATGTAATTTTGTAGGAAGATGGGGGCGCCGACCAATCGTAGTGCCTCGTGTGGCGTGAAAGGATTTGGACACGGCTGGTATAGATAGACGATAGGTGTTACAAATTGGTGAGGGCCGACGATGCGATAACAGGCCTTCACTGTGCGCCTAGACCAGGGCAAATACTCTGCATTTGCTCGATGCTGCTTTAAGCAGATATCGCATCTATCTGATAACGATGTTCTGGTATCGTGACTATGCGAGTGTTAGCTGTGACGCAGCAACATCATAATCGTTCAAGATCGTCGGAAACGGATACCACATGTGTTATGACACTGTAGGTGAGAAGCGGAAACAACAAATGAGCGCAGGTGTCTCCAGTCGGCATGTACGAACAAGGACTAATACCAAGCATTGCTAGTGTGAACCGAACACGGTGCGGTATCTGGTGCGGATACGACATCGTGGTGGTATTGTCCTTATAGCCGGTGTAGTCAAACAGCGCACGCTTATGTGTCGTGCTATACCCTCTCTCATCGCATCGTGATCTTGTACTGTTTACTTCTGCTCCTTCAACTTGTCTTCAATCTCCTCCAAATCCTCGGCACTGTCGATCTCGATGATGCGGTTCACCTCACTTGTGTTCCGCATGAGCTCTTTTGCGCCGGCGTACAGCATCTTCACCTCGCTGTTGCATGTGATGGGCAGGTAGTATAGCATGACGTATGGCACGGATAACCGTCCCGAGTCCTATCAAGTCTCAGCTTCCTTGCGTTGTGTATGATGGGCGTGGCGTACGAGGGTCAACGGGTAGCTCAAGAGCACAAATCGCGGTGCGTGGTCGGGGAGCTCATCGGCGAGACTCTGTACGTCGGTGTAGACCTCATCGTCCGACTGGCGTACTTCGAGCGTCTTCTTATCGATTTCGTCTGGCGCGCATGGGCGTCAGCGCCATTGTAGAGGGCAGGGCCGCGGCTGGCTGTGGCAGGAACGACTGCGGCAAAAGCAGACCTAGGTATACGAACAGATAACGGCCTGGGGGTCTTTGGCGCGCGAGGTGCCCAGGCGGAACTTGCGTAGCTTGGACTTGGTCTCCTCAGAGAAAGTGTATAGTCGTGCCTCGGAAGACTGGGCCGAAGTATTAGCGAACGACCCGGCATGACGCGCGTAGCAGTGAAGTGATAGCGGCACTTGCCATGATTTCGCACGATGCAGCAGACCTAGGTTGTCAACGGGCGTTTGAGGATGGTCGGGGGTGGTGTAGGGCTGAGGAAGTCTGCCGGGCGGGATACGTTCGTTAGCGGGGTCTATGGGCGGGGGTTCCTGAGGTCGCGGATGGCGCTAGCTAATGCACTACCGTCAAGTCGATACACCCTCACCTTTCTAGAAGGCTTTTCTTCTCATGCGCCTAGCTACTCATACCCTTTCCCCCCCTGAGTTACTCGTCTTGATCCATGTTCGGACGACTGAATCAGGTTGCCAGGCACTTGTCTCGTCCTATCCCCAACTTTGCCCATCGTTCTGCCGCCTCGTTCCGTCCATCGATAACGTCATCAGTCATGGCTTCGACACAACAGAAGAGTCTGATTCACACGGCGGGTTGTTTGATTATTGGCGATGAAGTTCTTGGAGGCAAGGTATGTAGTTGGGAATCGATTGAAAATTCTGACAGCTGACGTGAAACATAGACAGTCGACACGAACTCGGTAGACTATGCCGCATCAACGGCGTGGTACCTCGACTAATGTTACACAGGCCTACTTTGCCAAGTTCTGCTTCTCACTGGGCATCAACCTGCGCCGCATCGAAGTCATTGCTGACGACGAAGGCGAGATCATCGAAGCCGTCCAACGCATGTCGAAGAATTACGACATGGTTGTGACGAGCGGCGGAATTGGTCCCACGTGAGTGCAGCGTGTTCGCTACACCACGCAGCCGCTGAGCTAATGGGCGTCTAGTCACGACGACATCACGTACCAGTCGATAGCGAAGGCTTTCGGCTTGCCGTTGAAGTTACACGATGCAGCATTCCAGCGCATGAAGCGCCTGTCGAAGCCGCACAAGTCTCAGCCCGACTTTGACTGGAACGTCGAGTCTCCAGCGCTTAAGGCCAAGAAACGCATGGTGGAGCTGCCTATCGATGATTCTAAATCAGATGAAGATCAAGTGGTTTTTGTCAGCGAGTCGCTTTGGGTTCCCGTTAGCGTTGTGAACGGTAACATCCATATTTTGCCCGGGGTGCCTAGATTGTTTGAAGCGATGCTGGACGGGCTGAAGCCCCGCATCCTGCCTAGGCTGACGGATCCGGAGGGCAAAGGCGTGCTGCGGATCCTCATCTCGACTCCAATGGCTGAGAGTGCCGTTGCTGGATACCTGACCGAGCTCGCAGCCAAGGCAGAGCCGAAAGGAGTCAAGGTGGGAAGCTACCCAAGGTGGGGAAAGGACCACAACACGGTAACGCTAGTCGGACGCGATCGCGAGTTCATGGAAAGTTTGGTGCCTGAGGTAGAAAAGGCGGTTCAGGGGAGGCGCGTAGCGGTTGAGGGCGAGGACGACGCTGACACGTCTGACAAGGACTCGTAGAGGGTGAGCCGAGGAAGTAGTGCCGCAGCCACAGTGTATATATTTGAGTGTCTAGACGCAGGGACTTTTGTCAAAATAGAATGCCTGTGAAGATGATGTTGGGACTAGACGACGGCTAGGGTGCTTCTCGAAGATTTGTCGAAGCAGCTGTGCCGCGTCCACGCTGGACCCTGGCAGAGGGCTAGAGGGAGGTGAGGACTCAGACAGAGTCGGTCACCGTGGTGCTCGGGGCGATGGTCGCGGATGGTGGCAGATGGTACCCGCCGACCCCGCTTGGGAGGGTTCCGTGTGGGCGTGGCATGAGGGTTTCGGGCATGGGCATCAGTGTGCTTCACGGCTGGCACCCGCATATTCGGACAGTCACATGCACGGGAGACATGCAAACGCGAAAGCGACGCGGTGTGCGGCTAGACAGCCAACGTCTTTTGCGGCCGCCTCCCCCTTCGCATCATGTCGAACCATCCCTTGCGCACAGTAGTGGTTCGTGGGCAGCGTCCGTGCATGTGGGCGTCGGCGCTGGGATCGCATGGAAGCGTCGGAGGCGCGCCCATGCAGTGCGCTGCAGACATGTGCCGCCGCTTTAGGGTGCCTTTGTTTTGGAAGGGCAGCGGACGTGGGCAGGCGTGCGCGCAGAGGCATGCAGCAGCAAATAGCAGGCGGTGCAGGCGGTGCAGCCAAACGCCTTGCAGCCCATCTCGCGCGTGCAGCACTCGCCTTGTGGTGTGGTGGAGCGGCGGCGGGCGTCCTTTTTGGTTGGCAGGGCTAGCAAGCTAGCGCTCTGGCCGCGCGCGCGCCCATGTCCTAGTCAGCGAAGTCAGCGTAGCGCAGCCCATGTTCCTTCAAAGCCCCAGACGGAGCTAGAGGGTCGTTTTTGCTACCGAGATCATCCTGCTCGTCTCTCCCGTCCTCCTCTACCGCGACGACTCTCCTGGCCATCTCCCTCGCTGCTGATAATCCGGCCACGACCTCACCACCACCGCCCAAGCCGCCCGATACGCCTGTCGCATCGCCACCACTCCTGCCGCCCGTGATCGCCGCCCCTACAGCCTCCTTCTCTTCTCTTCTGCTCTGCTCTGCTCTACTAGACCTATACCCTATACCCTAATTCATCGCCCGCGACCTGTAACCGTCCGGCACCTCCCTCACATTCACAATGGCATCAAAGGTAGGCGCCTAGCACCGCCCGCGCCGCACGCGCTCCTGCTAACCCGCGCCAGTTTCTCCGAGAGTACAAGCTGGTAGTCGTCGGCGGCGGTGGAGTCGGAAAGTCGTGTTTGACTATCCAGCTGATCCAGAGCCACTTTGTAGACGAGTACGATCCGACCATCGAGGGTGAGCAATTACGATCCGCCGCGTCATGCGCAAAAGCAAGCTAACCGCGCCAGACTCGTACCGCAAGCAGTGCGTCATCGACGACGAAGTTGCGCTGCTCGATGTGCTCGACACAGCCGGCCAGGAGGAGTACTCGGCCATGCGCGAGCAGTACATGCGCACAGGAGAGGGCTTCCTGCTCGTCTACTCGATAACCGACAGGCAGAGCTTCGAGGAGATTATGACATTCCAGCAACAGATCCTGAGAGTAAAGGACAAGGACTACTTCCCCATGATCGTCGTTGGCAACAAGTGCGATCTCGACGGTGAGAGGCAGGTGTCGACACAAGGTACGTTTGCATCCCATCCCTGACCACCTGCACGTGCTGACCCTGGCACAGAGGGCCAGACTCTGGCGCGCAACTTTGGCTGCAAATTCATCGAGACATCGGCCAAATCCCGCATCAACGTTGACAACGCCTTCTACGACATCGTACGCGAGATCCGCAGATACAACAAGGAAATGTCTTCCTACACAGGTGCCCCTGGCTCAAACGGAAATGGCCCCACAAAGCAGACATTTGACACCGATGACCAGGCCGAGAAGAAGGGCTGCTGTGGATGCACAGTCATGTAAGGAGATGGAAGCCATGATTCTTGTTGTGGAGAGATACCTACACCGCTGGGTTCGGTCGACCGCCCTGGCCATTGGCGGTGCTGCTTGGGCCAGCAGAAGAAAACACGCGATGCTACTGTTACGTACTGTCAGCCCACCTTCGTCTACGAAGGCCTGTCGTTCAAACACCTCTTCTTTTCGATACTGTCACTTAGGGTTCGCATTACGGGCTAACGGATTCACGTCTGCTGGATGCGCCTCCGAACACCCTACTTCTACTACTGGTATCGACTCCGTCTTTCTTATCTGGTGGCGCTCTTCGTGTTCGCGTTCATCTATCTAGACCGATTTCTTTATGGCATTTTGATCGGTACACTGTATTCCCTCCTGTCGGCATGCCATGCGAGGCACCATGCAGCACGCTTCGGGGAGTCAAAAGATTTCATTATTTTTTTGACAGCTTTTAGGGTCGTTTAACTTACCTACCTTCTATGAACATAATTCATCTCTACTCGCATCACCACTCAGCCTCGTCTTCTGCTCACAACACTACCCGTTCGCTGCCGAATGGCGGCAAAATACAACCCTCATGCACGTCTTGACGTGCTGTCGCACCCCGCACGAACACCTTTGATCCAGATTGCCAGCTCACGTTGCATGGCGACTGCTGCTGGCGGTGCATTCACGTCCCTCGGCGACCAGCGGCGATGCAATCGCAGTGATCATCCGCTTGGAGCCACAAGCGCGTGGTGTTTCGACTCGCGAGCCTTGCCCGGGCGTCGCCATTGGATGTAGATTATCACAGAGATGGCGCTATCCCTGCACGGCCGTTTCAGGGCCTACACCCCGACTGAAAGAGGGGAAGTCGATCAGGAGAGAGGCAAGTGGGCATCGGCAATGCACACGCGTGTCTCAAAAGCGACGCGATAGTGACTGGATTAGGGCCGACTGACCCAGGAGCTTTTCTCCGGGCGAACACCAGAACTCGCAGATCGCCATGATTTCGTGAAACACTAGGTTGGGGCTGCTTCCCAGAACCCGATGCGCCGTTCCTGCCGCATCCGCAACACGTGTGGCACGTGCCCAGTACGTCAACTCAACCTTCACGTCCTGGAGATCGGTTCGCTTCACTTGACCACTTTGCGGTCCTTCTTGACAAATATTTTCTCTCCTGTCCAACTGCAATCAAGGCGCGGCCCGACAATGTGGATATTCAGCAATTATTTACACCCGCCGCTGTTTAGGCTATTCCCAAAATGTCCCCAAACGGGAAGTACGCCCTGCCCGCATCGGCACGGATGATGACCTTGTTCGGCCTGTTCGCTGTAGACCACTTCGGCTGCAGCTTCACTCGCTGCTATATGCACCTAAGCGTTCCAACGCCGTTGCATGCGCCTTGTTGCGGGTGGAAAGCCACTCATGTGGCCACTCCAGTATCCCTGTAGTACGCTGATCTTTGTAGCAAACACGCAACCCACCGCGTTCGCTATACATTCGGGAAAACTGTTCGTTCGACGGATGGTGATTGATTGTCAAGACGAGCTGTGGAGTGCCTCGGGCCCTAGGTTCATACGTCTCTTTCCCCATCCGTGCGCAAACTGCATGGCGGATGATCGATATCGGGATGCCCACAATAGCTCGCTTATGCACAGGTTCCAATGAATGTCTCCTTTCGTAGTTCACACGGAGCTGCACCATGTAAGCAGAAATCAGGCTGGGCTCCATCTCGTCAAAGCAGTTACGAGCTATGTTCCGTATCAATCACCACGCTTATGCCAGAGATGTGAAGGCAATTGAGATCATGTAAAGAAGAGCCCATGACAGCTGTACACCATTTGCATCGGAAAATAGCAAGCTCTTGCCGCTACCCTGAAGTTCAGCATGATCAGACTTGAGTAATTTGTATCGCTAGCGATTGGAGCTTCGGATGTATTACGAACCTCCCACAACACAGCCTGCTGTCGAAATGTCTGGCATGCTATCTCCACCAACACGGCATCACTGCAGCCGAATCTCAAAATAAGGCTGTCGGTCCACGCGCGCTAAACTATCGTTACCGGCCCGTACCTGCACACATGTTCCCATGTGGCAGCTCCCGCAGGCCGGCCCTGCAACCTTAGCTAATAATGCGACAGCATGACGCGCAGCTGATGCAACTGTAAAAGGTACGCCGAGGAGGTGAGCGTCTTACATACATATATCGCACAGATCGGCACTCAGCGGAGGGATCTAGACCCTGACGTTAGCGGATTGACAGGCCTAGTGCGGGAACCACATTGAACGTCCCGTACATCACAACTTCCCCGCCATGAACGCGATGAAAGAGCTTGAAAAGGTCGACGTAGTCAGTCTACTAAGTCTACAGCCGGAATGCACTTGATATACATCTTCACAATGCACCACATCAACATCCATCCGTGGTGCAGCGTGACTCGGACCCCCAGCGCTACTACCAAGTGCTTTGTCTTCATCGTCGATTCCACACCAGTCGACACCCCAGCTTCGGACCTGATTGGAACGGCATCATGTAGAGCCGTCGCTTCACGACCCAAACTCACGATCCTCGATCTCACACTTTGGTATCGAGATCCAAAGTCCCTGGTTTATTGCTGCTTCTGGCAATTGCCGCTCCAGAGCGTGGATTGTAGGTCAGAACGCGGTGCTCAACGCCAGCCAATAGACAGAGACTTGCGGCGCGGTGGTAAGATGCGTACCAAAAAGTACGATGCTGACGGATCATGGTAGAAGTCCGTTACCACCTAGCTCGACCTGTCTGTGCTGGCGGGTTGCGTCGTCGTCGTGTTCTCGTTTTGTGGGTATGACGTCTTTTCCTCCTTCCCCTTCTATATCGCGCAAATTCACCCCACACCTCACCTCATGGACGCATGACTGCAGCATCGCGTTTTGTATAAGTAACGAATAGTTTCAAACATTCTCTCAAACTGGCATGATTTCAAACGGGCAACATCCGGCTTTCGATCCGCATCTATCTTGCACACTCGGTAAACTCCGTCCGCATACGCCATTGACCTCACCATCTACGACTTTCGGAGACACAGTGGCGTTTTCGTAACTCTAGCACCAAAAGAAACGTTGCCATTGTTAGACACAAAAGCTACCATCCACTGTTCTCGGAAACGATCGACGCATATGCTGAGTGCTGGTTGTGCCATACGGCACGGCCCGTCGGTACTACCACTACGATGGATAGAAGGAGACCGCATTGTCTCTCCGATCATCCCGTTAGCTAATCTGAAGATCGCAATTGTACGCGATAAGAGCTGGAGGCGAGATAGCGATGGGCACGAATGCCGTGAGCGTAGATCGTAGAAGGGCCGATGTGTGCTTATGCGGTTTGTCTGAGTCTGAGAATGAATGACTGCTTACCAGCTCAAACTGAAGCAGCCAGTCTGTCACTGACTTATAGTTTGGTGACATTCAGTTGCCTCGTTCCATCACACCGATGTAGTCAAATCCTAGAGCTACACCGTCTAAAATTGCTTGAAGTTCGAATGTGAGCCCTATGTAGCACTGACCTCATGTGTACGCATGTAGCTGCATAGTGACATACTGCTACGTGGATGCGAAAGCAGCGCATTTAATCTTGACATGGACTTGATAAGCTTCTAATTCAGAAGACTTCACGTTGGCAAACTCGAGCTTGCGACGCCGTTAGGTGGCTGCCCGGGCAGTCAAAGTGATGTTGTCGGAAGTGATATGTCTGTCTTGCTCCGTATCAAGTAGGTAAACGGTACTATCACGCCGAATTTGACAAAGCTAATGTCTGTAAAGAAGGAGGCGGCGAAACAGAGGATCAGCATGCACTCTGCTAACTTCTAGAGCCTTGTACGAACGCAACTAGGTTGGAGATAATCTCAGATATCGGAACAGACAGCAAATCCGACATTATTATCAAGGCCGCAACACAGGCAGTAAAAAATATTGATGATGTCAACCATTGAACTGTTTGTGGGACGATGATTGTTACTAGTAGAGGTAGTGCGTATGTCTGGAGCGTATAGCCTCAACGATGTATAATTGAGGATGTGATAGTATGACTAAGCTACGATGCAGAGCCCAGTGTCTTGATGATTGTGGTATTCGTGAAATTGTCGTGAAAAGATAGAGTATTCCTCCACCGCCAGACTAACGCCTTGTACCCATGACTAGACGATAGTGATATTGAAAAGTCAGGTCTCATACGTCGTCAGACGCCTTCTAATACACCAGACCTTGTGCATATAAAGAAACTGTGTATGCCATCACACGAACGGGACCGCTTTTGGCGCAAGTGCTTTTCGCGAAACCTCAGTGCCCAGCTCTGCTGCTGCATTTCGAATGACAACTGACAAACACCTCAATCGTTCTCCAACTCGTCTAACTCTTTCTGTCTCCTCTCTAGTTCTTGTCTCATAGCCTCCGCTTCTTTCTTCAGTCTTTCCCTTCTAGCTGCCTTCTCTTCTTGCGAAACTCCAGGATTAGGTGACGAGCCCGCACTCGGACGTAGTGGCACAGATAACGAAGGGTCGATATTGGCGTTCACATCGGTTTGAGACGGGTTCAATATAGAGGAGATGGCGTTCGGCCGATGAGGCATGGGGTTGGCGGTCTCTTCTGGGTCCATGGTAGCACTTCGACTGCGCTTGCGGGGCGATGGTGCATTGGGTTGTGTATTCGGTATAAGAGTGGCCGGATTTGAAGTTACCGAAGCGTTACCGTAATAGTGGGTGAAATCAACGGCAATTGGTCCTCTAGGTTCGGGTGTATAGTCTTCTCGAGATTCTAGCGCCGTCGATGGGTCTGGGGAAACCGAATGCTCGAATGCTGGAGTTTGGGACGGACGCTGCGGTGGGGAGTAGTCGGCAACAGAAGGCGCTGCTTGGGAGCCTGTGTCACCAGCCGGTACGACCCGTTTCCGGCGTTTGATCTCTTGCTTCTTCATTGCGACTGGGCGATGTGTTCCATGCAGCTTGTAGTAGAGTCCTGCGAATTGGAGTTAGTTATCGCCGACGGCCCCATTCGTCAGTACCTTTGACAGATATAGACTTACCACAGGCGTTGCATATTATGTGACCAGCGTCATCCCGTCTCCAAAGTGGTGTGATCGTAGTTGCGCAGTTTTGACATGCGGGGATAGCACTTGTAGAAGCTGCTGCTGCCGCTGCACTGGATGCAGCGTCTGCTCCGTTTGTTCCGTCACTTGATGCAGCATTCGCCTGGGCCAATGCAAATTTAGCAGTTTTGGACACGCGGTTATTGAACGCTGGGCAGCCACTGCAGCCTTGTTGACCGCCAGTGCCATTACATCGGCCTCCACCAGGGCATGTACCGGCTGTCATCTGGTCTGCAGCAACGTAGGTCGCGACTCGGGGCGAAGCCGCAAGGGACCCCGGTGACGTTCGGTTGCCGTCACAAGGGCCCGGAGTTGGACTTTGCTGCACGGGCATAATCGGCTGAGTCTGAGTGTTGCGTTTGAGATTCACTGGACGTGATTGATTCCGCGCTTTCATGTACAAGCCACATGCGTTGCACACAGTTTCTCCAGCTGGTGATCGGCGCCAAAGCGGCGTTTGTGTTGTCTTGCAGTTACTTCGGTCCGTTAGCGTCTTCTCTGCAGATCTGGTTTCAACTGTAATCGGGCGACTGTTGACTGGTGGCAAGCACACAGCAAAATTGCAGACAACGTACCTACAGACTTGTCCGGCAACAGGCGCGTTGGATGCGTCATAGCTCATGTTGGGCAGTTGCAGAGATGTCGAGTCTGCCGGGTTTGCCGATTGCTCTGAGATGGGCACCGCATCCTCGAGTGAATGATAAATCTCATGTCTTTGGTCTTCCTGGCTGTGAATCTGCTGCTGTTCCTGTGACGGAGTCTCTGTCCTCGGTCTGTGGTGCTCGTGGGCCTGGTTAAGTAATCGTAGACTCTCAGCCATCTCTAGCTCGTCCTTGCTCGTTTCTCGCGATAGATGATGTGGATGTGTCGGAGTTGGAGCCAAAGAGGTGCCCCCGCTCCCTGGAGGATGTGCCATAAGGCCAGTCTTCGGTGACCTTGGGTGTGCGTGTAAGAAGAGTGGGCTTACGGCCGTGGTGACACACTGTTGCCTAGATTTCGTGAATCGGTTCCTACAGCCCGGGAATTGGAGCTGCTCGATCCAAATAAGTGTTCGGACTTTGCTATCGGCTAGATCTGATATCCGATCAGGGTGAAGGTCAATCTGGAGCAGGCGCTAACGTGACTTGGTGTGATATGCGGGTCTTCGGGCCTTTGTAGACACCTGGGCAACCTTTAGGAGGTGTGGCACACTGATGGCTGGCAAACGACTATAAGAATGATGGGTCTAGCAAGGGATGATATCAGGTGCGCTCGGGATCCCCGTCGTCATAATTCTGCGCAAGTTGCCTACTGGCCTGGCGGTGCTGGTGCGGTACAAGCTGTAATTCTTAGGCGGTGAATGGGCGGCGGTGGCCAATCAAGACTTTGCTATTCTAAGCCGAGGATTAGCGCGACAACCCTGAGAGCACGTCCACGGCGGCCGTAGCCATAAGACAAGCTCAGGAACGGCGAAAGAGCATTCGTCTCGCGCGTCGCACCTGCATATATTTGGATGCAGAGCCAACCAACCCTCAGGTACATGCATTCAAATGCAAGTCGGATGCCCTTATCTCCGATACATGGGCTCGGCGGCAAGAAAAAGGAAAAATCGGCTCTATCAGTCTTGGACTCCACTTGAGCCTCGCCATAGACCAGCTGTCGGCGGATCAGATCCGTCTCGCCTACCACTAGCGATTTGTAATGGTTGCTCTCCGCACGCCACTCACGCAGCCTTGCACCAATCGAAGGGGGGCGAAAGAACTCGTCCAGAATGGCGTTATCGTTGTTGTAACTATACAAACTACGATACATTAGATCTGTAGACCTATCATGGAATGCAATGAGCCCCGTTATGATACACTAGTAGAAATGCAAGCCTTAGTAGCCTCTTCGCTTCATGCACTGCGGACACTAGACAGACAAGCGAACACGTGTGACGACTACAGCCTCGTTTAGATCAGATAACCTATCATACACCGACTGAAAAGCTCCTCCCCAACCCATGTAACCAAAACCTGGGTATGATCGAGCCAACCTTGAAAATCCAACACAATGCACAGAGCCAACCCTTTCCGTCAGGGTCCGCAGACCATTTCTACGCCAGACATGTCCATAACATGTAATACTTGGTTTAATACATGATAAGCGCGCGACGAGGTTTTTACCGAGCCTAGACAGGGCAAGCGATCTACGAATGAGGACTCTTCGACCGCCGTCCTCCTGTCCACAAGCTGCGGACTTAGACTTGTTCAGCGCCCCAGCCAGCGTCAGCATCACTGCAATATCGTCAGTAACATGAAAGACACGTTGTCAAAGTGTGTTGGAGTCGTACCGCATGTTCGCTGGGGGCTCAATAGAAGGAATGAACTCCAGAGCAGCGTAGCCCACACCGATTATGCCAACGATAGTGCCTGGCACAATGCGGAACCAGCGCTCACCGACAATGACGGAGCCGATGAAGATGTAGAAGATGCCGCGGCCGAGGAAAGAGAACATGAAGGAGGCATAGCGTGCCACTTGCTGGGGAATCTGGAACTCGAGGAGAGCAGTTCCTATTGCTTGTCAGCGGCATGTGGCTGCGTAAGGATGCTGAACCTTACCAAGACCGAATATGATCAGGTATACACCGAGGATGATGTGAGAGCTGCGCAAACTGTCAGCGCTTCCCTAGGCCATGTGATTTGGTTGTGTGCTTCGCTCTGCGATCTTCGAATGGCATGACTGGTGGTGCAATCCCAGTCCGTACGATGCTTGTGCGTCGTCACGGATGCGCACATTCGCGTGTATGGTATTCAAGCCCGCCGCAGGCTCAGACACATATGGACTAGGCTAGCGAGTGTCCTTCGACTGACAGCTTGCACTCTTCTCCAGATCCACACGCGCCTGCCATTATGTGCTCGCCAAATGTAGTACGCCATCCCAAGGTTGTACGACGGGGAAAAGACGATGCGACGGGGTTGGATTGCCGATGGAGGCGCCGGGGACACTCACAAGTCGTTGAAGGGGAACAACTTCGCGATACCACCGAGGACCACGAATACGGCCACGGCGAAATTCACCATGCGACTACAAGCTCAGTTAGCTATGATCCTCGACACTCCCAAGTCCCAATGGCTCTGTGGAAAGCTGCTGCCTAGCTTCGGGACAGCTTCGCACAGCTCGAGCTCGACTCACAAGATGTCTGAGAAATCCATGGCGGACGATTGACCGGCGAGGTGTGGGAACCGCACTTTGACGACTTGGCGCAACGGACTGGGGCGGAGGCGGATGGGACGAGATGGAAGATGCAGCTGGTTGTGATGGAGCTCACGAGTACGGTTGGTGCTGCGCAATGTCGGCTTGCGACGAGACGTTGCAAGGGAACCACAGCCAAGCTCCCGCGCTAAACGTCATACCCGCTCTCATTGGCCGACGCGCGACCAAGGGGTTCTTCCAAGTTCAACACTGCCCATGTTTTGTCTTTCAACATATGCCCTTTGGTAGTTCAGTTGCTTGCACATTCATATCTTGCTTGAATATCTCCCTGGTTTGCACCTTGAACTGATGGACAGAGTCACCAAGTAGTGGCACTGCATACATGGAAGAGCTGGGAGTTACTTGTTGGACCCGGTGTCCTCTCCTCATGGCCTTCAGTCTTTGCCCCCTTGTACGCTGGACAGGACATGTTCGTGTTCCTAGGTGCAGCTGACCCCAAATTATCATTCTTTACCGTCTCTTATGTCTTTGATATATCAGTCTAATGCAAATAATGCTCGCAGTGTCTCTCTTCCTGTGGCACGAACGATTTCCGGGGGGTTGGGGTCTGCGACAACAGACGACTATATTAGCGATTTGTTAACGGCCAAGTAGAAGTACACCGCCTCACGATCACACTGTTTGCGAAGTTTCGTGGTTATCGCATTAGTAGAGTTTGTCTGCTCTACATCCTTCACGATTACCAGGACTCGCCAGTATCCTAAACCTACTGCATTTATTGGTTTGCTATAAAAAGAAGGGAATGTCGACATACCGCCTGCATTAGCATATCCGTAAACCTGGCCCAGGACAGCAGTGTTCCAAGAAAGTTTCGATCCCTTTTCGCCATGGTATCGAGTTGTTCAATGGCAATCGCGCCCTGCCGCACCGTGCTGTACCATTGTTGGAAGCAGGCTAAGCACAAGCCTACCTAACGACGGGCCCTCGCACTCGGCTCCACGTGTACGGGACGTGAGGCATCGGGTACGCCTGCATTGCGTCAAAGTACTAACTCGGCCAGTCCCTCGATACAGTTTGAGGCTCCTCGGAGGACGGTTGGGCTCGTCCGCGCCCAGCAGAACTAACTCTCAGTCTACAGTCTAGTTTATACGCCACAAGATTACGTGCGATGTTAGCATACAACGAGCGGCCTCTTCGACTGGGAACCCATTCTTCCAAAAGGTCGTATAGATCCGGTAGGCTAAAGTGGATCGTCTGGCCGCATACTTCACGCGATTCATGCGTACCTGACAGGTCGTCCCTAGCTTGGACGAATTCATGGAATGGTAGTAATGTACTAGGGCGGAAGACTCCATGAACATGCTACGAGCGGGTGTCTGACGGCTACTAAAGCAGCCGTAGTGCCGTTCCTGCATGGACAACGATGCAGTCTGATCTGACGATGGTGTACATTTGATGGGGTAAAGAGCAATCGAGTCGGTGATTCCGAAGTCGAATTGCTCCACACACTCATGGACATAATCAACATAACAACGAGAGCTCCTTCAACATGCGTTTCCTCGGCTTTGGATTCGATGTCGTAATCTTCTTCTTATAGTCGCCCTCCGATGATCAAAGTATCTGGCAAGCCTCGGCATGAGCAACCGCATTGGGGCTGTTGATCGCGTATAGAGTTTCCTTGCCACCTCTCGTCTCGGTTCGTACAAGATCCCTACTAGAGCCGTTTCGCGATTGGACAGATGTCGTACGGGTACCGATATAGAGTAGCTGTAGTGGAAGCGCGAGGCGTTGACGTGAGCGGGCTCCCCAACCATGTAGCGCGCTAGCGAAGCGGCAGGAACCACCGTTCGGGGCTTACTCCGCGCGGAGACGGCCACCACAAGAACGCGCCACCCAAATCAGCATAACCCGGGTCACACCACATGCGGAGAGCACGTTTTGAAAGGACTGAGACGGTTACTACAGATATCAAATGGAGGGCGATGACACCTTGAAGCGGTTAGAAGCACGCGAGACTTCTACCTCACCATCTCGATCTGGCCGTTCTAGAGTGGAAATAGAAACGAATTGCGCATGATCGCATAAACTGCGCGACATCGTTAGTTCACCTCCCGACATCCCCTTGGGCGTTAGCACTGCCTCGGCTGGTCTGTGACGTTTGGACTGGACCGTCGAAGTTTAACAAGCCAGCTCCATGTAGGGTACCGGCCTAGCCCATGTGTCCAAAATCCTTGGGCGCAGGTGTTAGCGACTTCAGCACAACATTCTTCGATGCGTTCAGTATGCTATACAGCACACATGCAGCTAAAAGCCTACTCCTTCCAAGAAACGTTGGGAATGGGTTGCGCAGGTGGCAGTCCAGCTGAACACGGAACCGTTGGACGACGTTGAGGGGTGCGGCTCCTCTGGTTGGGAGACTCAAGGGTACCGCACATTTAAACTTTGTTAGCACGCAACGCTGCAGGAAGCCACGAGGTGGATCGGATCAGCCATACCAAGGCCTTGTAGCATATATACAAATCGCGGCCTTGCAAGCGGGAACGCCCCTTTGCTGGAACGTTGATTCCTTCTTTGTTCCCACCTCTTGCCAGACGACTTCGACTTGGATACTGTGTGTCGCCGGACGAGACGAGACATGAGATGGCCGCTGTACCTACTACTGGTCCTCGCGGCATGGGCCTCGATCGGGGTGGCACAGGACGCCGCCGCGCTCAAGGCGATCGGCTCGCTTCCAAGCTGCGCGGTATGTAACAGCCAACATGGGCCAAATGATATGTTGCTAATGGTTGTAGCAATTGTGCCTGGCGACAGCTGTAGTTGATTCACCCTGCCAACTTTCGGATAAGCAATGCGTATGTGCCAACGCTGAGCTCCAGAGTGCAGCGGAAAAATGCGTAATTTCGTCGTGTACAATAAAAGAGAGTCTGAGTAAGTTCAATATGCCACCATACACTGAACATTTGCTTACAACACTCTCCCAGCCACAAAGAACGTAACTTCAGCTCTCTGCGACGTGCCGATTCGCTCGGAAATTACCCATTTGCGCGTGGCAAACATCGTATTGGCCGTAGTGACAGGCTCCTGCATCATCTTACGCTTTGGTTACCACATGTTTTTCCACGTCAATGGGCTTAATTGGGACGACTTCCTCGTGATAGCTACGGTGGTTCTAGCCGTACCATCTGTCGTTATCGTCGACAGGTGTATGCTTCCGAATGGCATTGGTATCGACATTTGGAACGTCCCATTTGACCACATCGACAACTTTATACGATGGCTCTACGTCGTCACTCTACTATACCTCCTCCAGGCTGCCTTGGTCAAGATTACGCTCCTTTCCTTCTTCCTACGGATATTCCTCAGACGGCGAACAGTACAGCTTTTGTGGGGGACTATCATCTTTATTGGATTATGGACCTTCTCCATTTTCATTCCCGCCGCGATGCCATGTCTACCGGTACGTCAAGCTCACTTACGAGGTGCACGGTACACCAGCTAACTTCGTCCTTGGCAATGTAGGTTAGTGATTTCTGGACGGGATGGGACATGGAAAGACCAACAAAATGCCTCAACATGGACGCGGTAGTATGGATGCATGCCATTATAGGCATTGTGTTGGACCTCTGGATGATAGCTATTCCTCTATACGAGGTCTATCATCTCCAGATGACATGGGTGAAAAAGTTCGGCGTAGCATTGATGTTCTCTCTTGGTACCTTGTCAGTACCCTTGCAGCCCACATTACATCATCTAGCCCCAAGCTTACGTTTCCGCAGTGTCACAGTAGTGTCCATCCTCCGCCTGAAATCGCTCTTTTTCTTCGACGGGGACAACAACTATACATGGAAGCAAGCGAAAGTCGTCTTGTGGTCAATGTACGAGCTCCATGTCGGAGTAATCTGCGCCTGCATCCCGACTCTCCGCCTGATCTTCATCCGCGCAATCCCTTCGGTCATCAGCTCGATACAAGGAAGCACCCAGCGAAGCAGCGCGAACGGAAACGGCAGTAGAAGGAGTCGTGGCACAACTCAGAATCTAGACACGTTGAGAAGTGACAGAGGTGGGAAAGAAGGTATGGCCGTTGAACCCAACACGATTACATACACCAGGACCTTTGCAGTCCGGCACGAGGAAAACGACGAGGAGGTCGAACTTGTCCACATGGAGGATTTAAGTGAAAAGACGTCGAGAGAACGAGGTGGTAGCTATGCTAGTGAGCTGAGCTTATAGCTACATCTTAATGAGACGTCATAGTTTGGGTCCACCAGCCATCGCCGAGTCCACACTTGACGCTCAATCTAGGAAACATACTCAATTTGGAAAACCGGGTAAGATATGAATGGCGCATTCTATTTCAACTAACCCCACACACGTCCCAGAGATGTCCGCAGTACTCCGCATTATCAGCATATGAATCACATCAAATCCAACGCCAAATCCGCAGGCCAACTTTTGTCTCTCGTCCTTTGCCCATAGAGATGTTCAACAAATCGCTTTGATGCCATGGAACCATTCTTCTCGGCAAACCGTCGAGCCCGCTCATACTGACTTTCGGGAGGCCCTCCAAACTGCGCATCAAGGTTGGTGTTCCACTGCATCAAAAGCGACATTGTGTCGACACGACCCCACTCTGCTGCTGCTTCGAAAGCTGTCCGCCCATCGCCCTTGGCCGGCGGGTAGTTTGGGTCGGCCCCGTGCTCGAGCAGAAACGCTGCAATGCCGCAGAATCCGCTCATGGCAGCTAGTTGCAATGCGGTGCCGCCAGAGTATACTGGAACGGTATCGATGATGGCACCCTGGTCGACGAGGCACTCCACGATGTCGAAGCTACCCGTCTCGGCGGCTCTTTGCAAAGGTGTGCGGGTAACACCCATGTTGCGTGTGTACTGTAGCTCTGCCCCGTGCTCCACCAATATCTTGACCAGGGGGAGACATTGTACGTCGATAGCGGCTAGTAAGGGGGTGACTCGCTCCATGGGGCTCTTGATGTGTTCCAACATCTTCGAGCCATCGAAGGATACGTATGCATTTGGACTGGCGCCATGATTTAACAAGACCCGAACGATTTCGGTATCTCTCGCAATGATAGCTTCGCCGAGAGGGCTCACTGCAGGTTTCTTTTTCACAGATTCTTCGTTGAATGGCTCGAATTCATCAATGTCCACAACACTACACAGAATGTCGATCCGATTGATGTCGCGGTAACGAATTGCTTGGCGAAGTGCCGCGACACCATAGCTTCGTTTAACTGAAGACTTCCCCGCTTTTGCTGCGTCTAGAAGAAAATGCACAGTGGTGACAGTCGCCCTTGACTTGATCGCCTGTAACAATGCCCTGGAATCGTTAACAGAGACACCGTTAACCGCAAGGAACTTCATCCAATCTATGTTGTTCCCCTCAGCCGCGACGGCGAGAAGAGAGGGCAACGTATAGCCATCATCAAAATATTGCGTGTCTATGCCCTCAGGAAGAGAGCAATGCAACCCTGGGCCTTTTCTGATCTGAAGACCATCCAAAAAGTAAACATAGAGCTCGTCGGGATCCATGCCAACGTGTAGCAGCCACTGACATAATTCGTAGTCGTTCGTTGCCATGCAATAATGAGCAACAGTTCGGAAACAAAGCTGAAGGTCGTCCTGCCCCAATACCACATGTTCCCCCTCTACGAAATAGATGAACGGGACCCCTAAGCCGTGGAAAAACATCGTCTCTAAGGGCCCATAATCCTTGTGCACACTCGCAGCTTCCAATGCATGATTCCAAATCGGATTCCTTTTTAAGAGGGTACTGACTGCCATGGTCTGACCATGACTCAGTAGGATGGTGAGACCTTCTGTGCTCCAGTAGGAATCATCCTCGAAGATGGTGCTAGCCATTGCAAAGTCACAGTGATTGATCGCGAGTTCGACCATTTCGTGTGCAAAGTCCATTTTGACGTAGTTCGGACTCATTGGGGTATACAGATGGAAAGCAAGTCTTAGATCATTCTTTCCAATGGCATGTCGAAGCTGTGATATTTGCTCGTTCGTTGTATCATAAACCATTGTCATAGGCCTTTTTGCTATCATCAAAGCCGCTGCAAGAATCCAGTTGGTGTTGTTGAACGCGTCCAGAATTGATGTGTCCATGAAGCCAGGCGCGCCGAGATCGCCTACGTAAGCGTCTCCGTCGTTGAGTTGATAGCCCAGATAACTGATTGCTTCCAGAATCATCTCCACGACCCGTTTATTGGTATGACGGACAGCAGCGTGGAGTGCGCCCAACATTGCCGTCTTGAGTCTTGGGTCTGTCATCGGCAGATAGTGCTGTTTGTCGTACACAACAAATTGTATAACGTCCCTAGCCAAGGACATTTGGACTTCTTGTCCCTGCCCGTAACTATAATGCGTGGAATAGTGTTCAAGCAGGCCTGCTTCCAGCCATGCGATAACACCTGCCGTCGAAGCTTCCACCATCTGCTTAAGGGATGTCAGGGAGATATGCCCCGCACAGATCTGAAAGCATTTACGACAAGGCATAGCCCCAGCGCGAAGAGAAATGCACACCAATTGCGTGCTTTCTGTTTCGCTCAGTTTGGTGGAGTCTCTGGGGAAATAATAAGTTCTTAGCTTCTCTCCTTCGACTATATGGTCAATTATGTCCTCAAATTGTGATTGGATCGCTCCTCGACACATGTGAGAAGTGAGTGCTTTTGCAACCGCAAAACTGCCTGCAGCTACGGCAAACTGAAGTGGGTAGGTTGGTTTCGACTCAGATGGCCACTCCATCATGATCTGCTCGCGGGCGTCCATGTTCAGCTCCAGCATAGTTGACACCAGATCTATGTCCCCAACCCTGACAGCAGTCGCAAACACTCTTTCTCTGAGACTGTCTAGAATCATAGCAGGTAGAGCCTTCAAGCTTTGTGAAACGTCTCTTAAAGGGTGCGCCTTCAACAATGCGTAAGCATCGTCGGAATTGCTAGGGCCGACAGAAGATACGTTGTTGGCGAGTGACGCTATCGCGTACAGGGGAACTGTTGTACTGTGACTTCCATATGTGGTATCCACGAGCGGCTGATGTTTCGAATGGAAGATCGCATCGAGCCGCATCTTGGAAGGTTTCGTCCACTTCACCAACTGCTGGGAGGAACTGAGGCTCTGTGAGATAAAGTCGAAATTGATAGAATGCGTCCAGGAGAATGGCAAGCTATACTCGGCAATAAGGGTGGGTTTGATCAAGCTGAGGCCGTGTATGGAAGGTGAGGTAATCGTGACTAGGCCAAAGTCGGATTCTGCTTGCATAGAAGAAGATGAGTTTGCGGCAGGAGTCGGCAAGATTTGAAGGCCGTTCGCTGTGTCGATGGTTGGGGCGCGTGACCGTGGTCGTACAGTGATATCCTTGGGAAGCCTGTAGTGACCTGGATATGATGAGCTTCAAAGATTAAACTCGAACACGAATATGAGCATACCATCATGTGGCGTGTTGGTGAGCGAGCTGCGCCGTGCTATTTCCTGCAGAACTCTATTCTGGGGAATTTCGCGTCCCTTGAACAACACTTCGACTTGCTCAAGATCAATCGAGTTCCTTGTCAAATACCTGATGGTAGCTGCCCATTCGACCGTCGTAAGGTTCTTTCGTAGTTCCCATTTGCGGAAGTGCCTTTCGTATTGTGATTTGCTTCTTGGCATTAGTATTATTCTCTTCGTAATGCAGCGATAGCGGAAATACCTAGCGACAAAACCGTAATGCTTCTTCATGTGGACATCGATCTTATCGAGTGACGTTTCCCAGTAAAGGCTCTCGATTGTTGTGCGATAGCGATTCCATGTTGTTTCATCGAGTCTTTCAGTCTTAACAGTGTTGTTCATCTTGTGCAGCGAAGCCTGAGGCTGAGGCTGCGGAGAAGAGGGGAAGAAGTAGGGTAACAACCAGGCTGAAAGTTTTGGAGCATGCCTAGATATGTGACCGGTCAAGCTTGGGTTTCATACCGTGCCTGACGCATACTGCGCCTATCCGCCACGTCTGGTGCGCACCAACAACACGACTTCATTTCCCTCGTCGCAGTCAGCCGCGCACCCGCCGACCAATCATGCAGAACCTGGCTGCATAGAGGTGCAGCGAGATTTTGTAAACGAGGCAACGACCCATGGCGGAACTGACCAATTGTGCAAAACCTGCGCGCGGCACGGAACTCCAGCACAACACAAACCAAGATCTCGAGCTATGTGACGACCACAAGTGGCCCAATCTGGTTAGAGCAAGATTCTGTAAAGATGACCCACCCTGTTATGCCTGGCTGAATGGAGGCGGAGCGCATGTTGACCAATTATGCAAAACCTGCAAAAGTACCATTGCAGATTCTGTAGAGGCTTCAATAGCAGATTCTGCTTTCGAGCATACAATTAAAGACGGAATGGAAGTCGCGCTCTTCCTCGAAAGCGGATCCCTCTCAAACGTCGCATCGCTCTTCACACTCTGCATTGACCAATACCAACGGTTATCATAACAACTTTGCCATGACTTCCTGGTCGGTTGAAGCAATCATAGCTTTCGTAACCCTACTAGCTACCTGTATCCCTCTCCTGGCATACTTCCTGCGCAAGTTCAGGCCCCAACGTCAGATCGCCCGCTCGGATGTCGGTATGTTGGTTGATCCCCAGTATTGTCCTAGCCTCGCTTCTAACGTAGAACAGATGTTGAGCTTGGAAACGTGGACGAGAATCATGGTCGTGCTCTCGTCCTCACGGACTTTGGGATACGTAAAAGCCGAACACGGTAGGTGCTGGGGTGATACCGCATCATCTAGGCTCTGGGTGCTAACGGACGTTTGCATTAGTTCGATGACCTTGTAATGAAGTGGCGGTCAGCGACTTCGCAGCATGGCCTCCCGTGTAGGCTTGGGAGAGTGGTCGCATCCGATCTCTGTATCGTCCCGTAGCGTTCCAGTGTTTCATCAAGGGTGGGTATCGAGGAGAGCGGAGAGGTGTCAGATCTGTTGTACGATTAATGAGCTGGAGGAAGTAAAGACATAACAGAGATATGGCGGCACAAGAGCGTTGGTCGGGTGACGGTATAGCAACAATGGAGTCTTATATCGCTTCATCCAGCATCAAGCGCCAGGTGTCTTCGCCCCATAAACTTCATTGGACTCTTATTGCAAACTCCAAACGCCCAAGCTCAATTGCAGGATGTGCTCTGAAGCAACCCCATAAGCAACGCGGGAATGGCCTGACGAGGCATGGTATCCAATCCTCAAGCTTTATTCAACTCCAATTCCAGCGGTAATGTCGCCGTTCCTCAAAGGAAGTAGTCCGCTACTGGCTTCTTCGCCGGCATGCCTCGCGAGTCCTGGGGAGCAGCTTCAAACACCCGGTACCGCCGTCCTGGACCGTCCCTGTTCTTCTGATAAGTGTCGTTGAGTACGGAACTCAGTCGCCTCTCGCCGTTCGGTCCAGCGTTCGAGCCTAGGACCCATCCTCCACCACCACCTGCTCTGTCGCCGTTTGATCTTCTTTGGAAACCAGCGTTTGATCCATCCTCGCCAAGTTCCAAGATGGCAGCTACATTGCCGCAACGGTAGCAGTAGTTTGGCGCTGACCAGACAGTGACAATTGTTGAGTCGAACATCTCCTTAAAACCTTCCATGACCAATTGATGTGCTCTTGCGATGAGACTGAGGTCGTTCTTATGGTTGAACGTCTTGACAATATCGGCTCCAAATAGGAAGCCTGCACCACGCGGTGACAGGCCCCACCCGTCAATCTCGTCGGGGTCGGACCAGAGGAGATCACACATAGCTCCTTCGTGTGGCACTTCTTGCTTTCGGTCCAAAAGCCGGATCTTGTCCACAGAGTCGACGAGTGGTGACAGCCCTCCGTGTACGCATAAGATGGCGCCGGTATCGTTTCGAGCAGAGCCGTTGGCAGAAGAAGTTGCGCCTGTTCCTGCAGGGCCAACTCGTCCGGGTGTTGGGGCGACGGGGGACGAGGAGCCCATGTTTGCGCTTACTTGCGAGGCGGCGCTTGACTGGGAGTCTGAGTTGCGTGCGTAGCGGTACATAACCTCGCCATTCGCGTTGAGCGTCTCAATCTCGATATCTTGGTCGATGTCGGGCATGTTCTCTGCGTTGCTAGACTCGGCTATGGGGCCATCGGTGGCTTGGAGCGATGTTGCGGCGCCTTGTACGAGAGCACCGAGGGCTAGATAATCAAAGACTTCGCAACAATACCTGACAGTGTTAGCATTGACTCTATCCAGACCATGCGATTGCGATCTACCTCCAGACGTTTGCGCTGCCGTATTTCCGTAAGCACTCATCGTAGAACCCGTATACAGTCGTGATCTGGCGAGACTCATGGTTGCCTCTGATGAGCGTTATTCGGTCTGGGTAACGAACTTTGAGGCAAAGAAGCAGGAGGAAAGATTCGAGCGAGTAAAAACCGCGGTCAACGAAGTCGCCTGCATATAGTCAGTGCGGAGCAGCATAGCGAGAATCGGTTGGCTTACCCATAAAGAGGTAGTTTGTGTCCGGTACGTCTCCACCGACCCGGAAAAGCTCCATCAGGTCGTGAAATTGGCCATGAATATCACCACATATCTAGCAATGTCATGCGATTAGCTATGCCCAGATGACGACTCGGTATAGTGCCTACCGTTACTGGCGCATCCACCCCAACCACGTTGCCCTCCTCGATCAACAGCTCGCGTGCCTTGTAACATAGCTCTCGGACTTGGTTCTCGGGTATCGGACGACATGCGCGAAGCTGCTGGATAGCTCTGCGATCGGTGTCAGCCTCCTATATCGTACGTATGCTAGTCGGCTGAGTGGCTATCCATACTTGTCGAGGTCGCTACCACCGGCGCTCATGGCGACGGCTATGCGCTATACGCCCGCGCAGGGCTTTCGGGACGTATAAAGTCTTCGGTTGGCAATTGCGTGCGCAATGTGTCTGCAGCTATGCGAGCTGTTCGTACGGAAGATTCTGGTGGGCGCGAACAGTACGGGGTGGCGGTACGCGTGTGGCGCGTTGCAAATGCAGTGAATGCGCGGGTCTCGTGACCATGTGATAGTTGTATAGGACTATTAAGCTGAAGATAGCGAATGTTGAAGGGCAGGAGCTCTGTGGTAGGTGAACAAGTCAAGGTGGTGGGCTGGCGGAGGTCGAGGGCGAGAGATCCACAGCGGGCATGCGAATGCGCAGGGATGTCGGTCCAAGCCCGTCCAGCTAGCTCCGCCGTTCATGTTCACTCCACCAGAACACCATCACCACCGTCAACCCCGCTCCCCCGCCGTCCACATCTGCTCGAGGCATCTCAATTGGCACAGTATGCTCTAAGCGACTATCGCAATCCCATCCACCAGCTGTTAACGACTCCCCAGGCCCAGTGATGCCTCCGCAATCCGCTCTCTAATTTCTCAACCCACACACACAACATGCCTCCGCACCTCCACCCGCGGTCGCGCATGACGACTTCGCTCTTTGGAACGACGCTCATGGTCTCATTCCTCGTCGTCGCCGCCCCCCACTTGATACCCTGCCCGGTCGACCCTCGCACACTCGCCGATTCCGCAGACCCCACAGGAGAGAACAGGCGGAGACGGCGGCGGAGAGTGCCGGAAGACGAGAGTTGCAATGGCGTCATGAGCGAGGAGAGGAGGAGGCAGCGTCTGATCGAGGAGAAATTGGCGGCGAAGAGGGAATGCCCAGTGCCCAAGCCTGGCGGTCTGATTGGGCAGGTGCTTGGTGTACAAGACGACGAGGGCAAAGAAGAGCAACAACTGTCCATCTTGCAACGAGTCGAGAAGATGGTGTGCAAACCCCGGGGCAAGAACGACAATCAATAACAGGAGGCCTGGGAGATGATTCAACAAACAAACGTATCACGGCCGCATGCGCCCACAGACCTGGGATACGACAGCCATGCCAGTGGGACGACTGCATCCACCCACCTGTAAATATACCGCGATATTAGAAAGGATTGCATTAGACTGTACATAAGCAGGACCAAGTCCTGATTGAACATCCCAACGTCCACTCCTATGTGTGTCTATCATAGTGCTGTTCTGTAATTCGTGAGGAAGCAGAAGGACGTGCCTCAAGAGAGTTTATCACAGCGCTCTGGTGCATGCAGCGAGACCCTGACGCGTGTTGAGTAGTGCAAGGGAAAGCAACGTGCTCGCGCGTCGCGTAGCGTGAACCCACTACGTCATGAACCCTCGCCAGCCACCTCCCTTCGCTGCCAGCGCTTCTGACCTGAACACCAGCATCCAAGAAAGTAGTCCATGATCAGAAACACGATCAATATGCCTTCGGAAGCTCTGACAAAGGCCCAGCGGATGAGCTATCGCATCGGCCGCGGCGAACAAGGTGTCCTAACATTCGAGCCCTATAAGTCCGAGATCCTCCCTTTGTGGCGTTTCAAAACACCCGCCATCGCACAAAAGTCCTCGTCTGAGATCTACGCTAAGTTCCTGGAGTACGACAAGAACGATGATTTCGTCGGCATGGACATGTCCCGCAAGTTCTTGCAGATGGGAATGACCAGGGCAAAGAGATATGCAAACCATGCTGGAGGAAGAAAGTACGACAAAAAGACCGGAGAGCAACTAGAGAGAAGCAAGGGCCACGAGGGGCAAGATGAGAAACTGGAGGCCAGCATCATCTTCAGGGAGGTTTGGGAGAAGGCCAAGCTGCACGAGGGCTACGTGGACAAGAAGGAGAGGTTCATGAAGGAGCAAAAAGAGTGGGATAAAGAAAAGAAGAAGGAGGCCAAAAAGTGAGGGACCACAACGGCCGAACTACTACCAAACTGCCGGCGCGCTGCATCACCAAAGAAGCAAAAGAGAGGATGAGCATTCTAAGACCCGAACTTAGATTTCTCGTTCTGACCGCATCTGCTTCAGAATTGCACCAACTATAAACAGAGTGGACCTAGAACAATATCAACAGTCCAAGGCACGATCAAGTGCCCGCTCCTGAGAAGGTCTACGGAAGTTTAGCACGAGCGTCATACCATTAGACCAAATGCTCCTTGGTCTGTTACCAGATGAGGGAATGAACAATCTAATGTATAAAGACCGAGGACTATTGGTGTAGAGAGTTTCGGGCGAGTCTCAGTGCCCAGACGACGTGAGAAAATCACATCGGATGCGCACCTTTACCTGGCAGATGGCGGTCGACTTGGAAAACTTCACGCTTTGGTGTATATGGACAAAATAGACGACTCCGCAAGCAAGCAGTAAAGTCATAGGAGACATACCCACCCAGTCTACATGGTTAGCATCAAGAACATTGTCACCTACCATCACCACCCAGACCTTCCCCACAGGCAAGAGGAGAGATTAGTGGTTGCACAATCACATCAAGCACATCTAAATGCGAAAAAGATACCTGAGACACTTAGCCCGCATTCCAAGCAATCAAAGACGCAAAAGTCATCGGGCTCTATGCGGATCGAACGCATGTCTCTCGAAAGCTGTCATCGTCTAGTCTGCTACAGACTTGAAGGGAGATTTCACTCTACCCTGGGGCCGACGGTCGAAACCTTGGCGTTTGCCCGGTTTCTTTACCCCTACTGACACGGTTAAGTGCCAGGCCTGTATAACTCCAGCGTTGCATCCGAGCGTCTTACCACTGGACCAAGAGCCCTTTTTGGATTGATGGGAGGTGCAGAAACTCACGTAATTTTATTGAGCTGGGGAACACCAGGGAGAATAAATGATAGGGGGAATTCTCGGGCATAGGCCCATATCTACGTGGACCTCTTTCTCATCTCTTCCACTATTTAATGGGCGGATTTAGTTATCGTGTATCTTGTGTGTGTTGCGGGAGTCGTGAGTGGCTCGTCGTTTATGGGTCATTGCTGTACCATGGAAGAGAGGATGGGACCAGATATCTACGTGGAACAAAGTGTGGCACTTTCAAACGTCGGATCTGACAACAGCAGACGTATGTAAGCGATGTATTGACCGGAGACATCAATCGGATAGGCCTTCCAACGTCATGCTTTTGTATAGATCCATCTCTTGGTACAATACAATCCTAATTCTTCCCTGCTATCGGATGAGGCCGATGTGCTGTTGGATCGCTCTCTTCTCTTCATCCGCTCTTCTCGCTACTTTAGGTATCCTGCATAACCCTCCGCTTCACCTGCGGTATCTCAAAATTCGGATTCGCGCTCATCTCCCCATCCTCTTTCGCATACGTCTTCTCCACATCCCACTTGATCAACCCACCCTTCTCCGACAACTTAATCGCCTGCCCCCTATCCTCCATGCTCATACTGCACAGATCCTTGTGTACAGCCCAATCCCCTTTCTGACAAACATCCGAACAGTACGTCGACGTACCACACCTTCCACACCGTTGCAACGCAACACCCGTCTTCTTACAAGCTGTACACCTTGAAAGATCGAGAGAAGCGTACAGCCAATGCGGACTCATGGGTATCCCATCACCCCAAACATCCATCGGCGCATACTCCACAAAGAACCTATGCTTCATCTTCTTCCCAGTCTCCCACCTCTTCTCCCTTACAATCTTCTCCGCGAACTCTTTGCCCAACTTCTCAATCTCCTCTGGATCTGTGACATCTTCCTCGCCCAACATGCTCTCTTTGGGATTTGGTATCCACTTTCCTCTATCTTCGCCCTCTAGAACGATGTTGTAGGTAAGCATCAATGTCCAGTTATCACCGCTGCTATCCAGACTCCCGAAAGTGATTTGGTTGCCTATGCGCCCGATTTCGATTTTCGATCCTTCGGGTGTGCCTTCGGCGATGCTTAGTGTCCATGTTAGGGAGAACCAGGCATCTAGATCTAGGAAGGCTGCGAGTGCGTTTGGATGCCATTTGTATAAAACTGTTGCTAGGCCGATTGCTGGGGTAATGCTTTCGCTAGTGGTCTCCGGAGTGAGAGTAGAAGGATTGATGATACTGAGAGGGCGGCCATTAAGATTCAATGCAGCGTTTGGATGATTTAGTAGTCTGAAATCAGATAGCGGGATAAGTTGAGAGTCCATGGTGTGTGCTTTGTGGTGTGCTGCATCGAGCGAGCGAATTGGAAAGTGCAAAGAGTGTGTAAGTGGGGCTCCTGCTTGGATTTTGATTGGTCATACTAGGAAGGTGAGGGTGAGTCTCCATCAACAATTGAACTGACTGGGAAGGAACCTTTTACGAAGCATCACATCTGTATCACTGATGAACATACAATTTTCAGACTTCTAATTTGATTCATGCATGCAGCTCTAGGCCCAGCTATCGTTTACATCTAAAATCTAGCTTCCGGGCTCTTAGTTGCCTCCGTGTCCCTGAAGCGGGTGTGGCTTAGGGCCTTGTTGTACTGGTACACTTTCCAGAGGTCCAGCGTACGCCAGAAGACCCACGTCCGAGCTGGTCATGGTGTTCTTGTATTTGTTACCACTGAACTCGAAGAGGAAGTTCATTGGGAAGCCAATCTCGAAAGGAACAGCGGAATCGATGTCGTCAACCTCTTCCTCGCTCAATTCTATTGCTAACGCCTCGATATTGCCATTTAGATGGTCGATCTTGCGGCCGCCAACGATGGGGTACACGAAGGGGTACTTGTGGCGTACGTAGGCCAGGGCGATGCTAGTGACCTGGGTCTTCTTTTGGTTTGCGACGGCCTCGAGCTTCTTGGAGATTGCAACGTGCTTCTCGGAAGCAGGGCCAAAGTTACGACCTTGCTCGTTGTTCTTGCGCTTCTCTTCGGTGGTGAAGTTGCCTCCACCAAGGGCGCCCCATGGGCATAGAGCCATACCTTCCTCGCGTGCCATGGGGATGATCTCACGCTCAAAGTCGCGCTCAGCTGCGGACCAGCGACCTTGGTAGACACTGAAACCACGAAGGCCGTGGTTGCGGGCATCTAAATATCTCGTTAGCCATAGCTGCCAAAGCTTGCCATATGACGTTACTTACATTCGTTGGCTTTGCTGACAACCCAGGCGGGCGTGTCGCTGATTCCGAGGTACAGGACCTTTCCAGAGTTGACAACGGCATTGAGCGATTGCATCAACTCAGGAATAGATGTCGTGAAGTCCCACCAGTGCACGTACAACAAATCGATGTAATCAGTCTGAAGCTTCTTGAGGGATGCCTCAAGCGAGACGCGGAGCGACTTCGTGCTGTTACCAGCGTAATTGATACGTTGTCGAGGAGAGTTGTTGGGGTCAGGGAAGCAGGTGGTAAACTTGGTGGCGATGACCATTTCATGGCGTACGCCTCGCTCCTTCATCCACTCGCCGATCCAGGTCTCGGACTCCTCGTTTTGGTAGTTGTTTGCGCTGTAAAATTGTCAATTTCCATCATCACTATGACGTCTCCAAATGGAGCACTTAGAGACTCACGTATCAATGAAGTTTCCACCTTGCTTGTGGAAGAAGTCAAGAATCTCAAACACAGTCTTTTTATCGCACTTGCCCATCATGCCCTCCCACGCATCGCCAAAGTTCATCGCTCCCAAGCAAAGAGGAGAAACGCGAACGCCGGCGGTGGGCGACATGACGCGGTGGAAGTCCAGGAGGGACGCCGCCTTGGGCGCGTCACCGAATGGAGAAGGCATCTTGAGGAAGTTGTTGGTAAGCTTTGAAAAGGTTGTGGAGTTCAGGAACTGGAAATGGAAGTGCGATGTATTGTGAGGGGCCTATTGCAGGACTCGGCTTCTTCTTATATCTCCTGAAGCTTTACATGCGTATGACGTGTTACGCTGGAGTACCTCAGGGTCCATCTTCGGTCTCTTCGTCTATTGCGTCCAAGTTCGAGACTGCCGACGGTTGTCGGGGCCGATCTTTGTCGGATGGCGTTAAGACGGTGGAGGGGCACCTTCCCGAGGTCTCCCATGTTCAATGTGGGGATATTTGGTCATGGTAGATGCTATCTCCGCTAAGGTCCGAGCAAAACATCGTCAAGCTTCACGTGTCGGACGAGTGCAGGCGACGCCAAGATTGGCGCCTTCCTCAAATTCGAACAGGCTCAGAGAATCCAGTAGAATTTCTGGAGAGGTTGACGAGGATAGCGTGATAGTGGTACCGCCTGTCGGATTTAAGAACATTAGCACGTCAGCAACGTGCATGAAGAGCCAGAGTGCAAAAGTCATGGCCTCAGTTGCACATTCGATTTCTAGTATGATGCTTGTTGTCTCCGGTTGAAGTTACCTCAAACATAGACTGAAACACGTGAAAGCTTCGTCTGAAGAAGACTCTTTGCTAGATACACATGGAGAGAATATTTGATATATTGGTGGCTACAAAGGCAACCTTGGCCAAAGTTGAAGAAGCTACCAAAACATGATCCAATGGTAAATGTAAAATACATATGAACTTTTCAGGGTATCCGTGCCATGCAAGACTCCAAGTAAATGCAGCAAGATGAAGAACAACAGCATCCGTGAGAGCACATGTCCCAGTCGACTAGTTCCTCTTCTTTTTCTTCTTCCTATTCCGGCTCTTCTTCTTTATTTCATCACCACCGCCGACGTCGACTTCTGGCCCAGCTGCGTCGAGGCGGATGTTTCCGTACTTCTGCCTGATCTCGTGCTCAAAGCTGTCCTTCTCCAGCCTGAACAGCGCCATAGTAGCCCTAGCATCTTCAACCGAACTATGAGCACCGACTTGGATCTCTACACCCAAAAGTTTGTCTGCCAATAGCTTCAAACCTGGGGTGCGCCCCGGTATTATAGCCAACTCTCTGAACTTTGAGAACTTGGATGTGTCGCGAATGAAGCGCTTGTCGTGCTTCAAGATGAGCACGTCGAGATCGTTCTTCACCGCGTGACCGACGAGTATGCGCCCGGTAAGGAGGATCTTGAGGTCGTTTCGTACTTCGTCGAAGGGTCGCGCGACGTCTTTGCGGAGATGTCTAGGCTCGATGCCAGAGACTGCGGTTCGGTAGTCGGTAACTTCGATGCCTCGGGGTACCTGGACGTAGGAATCGTAGACTTGATGACCATGAAAGTTGACCAGCGACACTCTTGCCAGCGCAGAGTCTCGGTTAGGCTCAGGTCCAACTCCCACCATCTCACAATCCAATGCGACGTATTTTCCGGGCAGCGCTACCTCTGATACGCCTTCGTTTTCTATGTCGGGGAAGTCGGGGTGTGGTTCGAGGATGGAGACGGCTACATCAGCATCCTTTGGGTCGCTCAGAAGGGGAGTCTTCTTGAGAGAGGGCATCGAGATGCTCTTGGAGAGGGTTTTGGCGTTGTGCTGCTTGGCTGAAGCGCCGACAGACGCGGGCTCCTCCATCTTCTGTCGCTTTCTCGAGGGCAGAGGTTTTCGCGGTGTGTTCTTCTGGGAGCCGTTTACAGCTTTTGGTGATGCATCTCCGTGCTTCCCATTGGCGTGCTGAGGTCGCTTGCGCTTGAGCGAAGACTGCTTCTCGTCGTCGAACTTCTGGTTCTTCGGAGGTGTCGCGGGCGTTGAAGGCTTGAGTCGCTGCTGCAGTATCTTCCAGTTGCTGGACAGAGTGCCGAGATCGATTGGAGCCATGTTGTCGTCACCTGCGCGGCATAGCGGTGTGAGGGTCGTCCTGTCAGTGGTTGTCGAGGATGTTGGCCGTTTGCGCTTCTCCGCTCAGTCCCCGCGAGCAAAAGTTCAAAACTGCGCTAGCACCTTCCAGATGTCGGCTCGAACGCGACGCAAAGGCCCGATCGGCAGGCGGCAACATCGCGACTGAGCCCAGCACCCCCAACATCATCGCGACACCAAACCTCACAACGGTTCCCAAAATCTACCAGAATCGAGAAACGCGTGTCGCATCACCATGGCGCCTCGAGAAAACTCGCATGAGCCCTCCGGGACGCCGGCGCCCGTAGAAACAGGCTTTGCCACTCTTGCACAGCTGAGGTAAGTGCGACACCATGCGCACAGTTTGATTATGTATGCTGACGCGCTGCGTGCAGGACTGGCGTGAAGGCGTGGGTTGAGAAGGTACGTGACTAGCGCGCAACACCGCGATGTGCATTGCAAACCCCAGCCGCATGAACACTAAAACAGCAACACCAATACTTGTTGGTATATAGACTAACACGATACAGGATGGCGAGAAGCGCAAAGCTGAGATTTTGTCCATCCAAACCAGGCAGGGAAGGCCCAAGTTCTACGTTCATTATGAAGAGTTCAACAAGCGTCTGGATGAGTGGATCGAAGCCGAACGGATAGATCTATCAAGAGAAGTCGAGTGGCCAGCGCCCGAGAAAGCAGACAAAAAGAAGGGCACTGCCGTTAAGACCGACAAGGCACCTTCAAAGTCTGATCAGAAGAACCTCAAGCGATCCCGCAGCAAACTTGATCGTGAGATCTCAGGCACACCAGAATCGACGTCTAGCAACCTGCCAGGCAAAGCACCGAGGCCGTCCAAAGCAAGTGGCAAGGAGAACCAAGAACTCATAGTCACGAGCGAAGTCACAGAAGGCACACCGAAACCCGAGGATGAGGAGATGGACCTTGTCGACGTGCAGGATGCCGCCGCAGCAGCCAAGGCCATGCCACCCCAGGATTACTCGAGAGAAGATGAAATCGAGAAGCTACGTACATCCGGGTCTATGACCCAAAACCAGACCGAGATTTCGCGGGTGCGTAACTTGGAGAAGATCCAGATGGGCAAATTCGAGGTCGAGCCTTGGTACTTCTCACCCTACCCAGTGGACTTTGTCGACTCAGATGTAGTGTACATCTGCGAATTCTGCCTTGGTTACTATGGTGAAGTAACGCAGTTCGAGCGCCACCGCACAAAGTGCCACCTGCTCCACCCACCCGGCAACGAGATATACCGAGACGACTATGTGTCCTTCTTCGAGATTGACGGGAGGCGGCAGCGGACATGGT
>Ga0265780_10000990_pt1 | contig 41735 bp, 36 predicted proteins | sample P1T30metagenome_FD_192432 | JGI IMG/M metagenome (GOLD analysis project Ga0265780, IMG submission 192432) | Plant litter microbial communities from East Loma Ridge, Irvine, California - P1 T30 | ecosystem: Environmental > Terrestrial > Plant litter > Unclassified | place: USA: California...
TCCTAAGCCGAAAACAGCACGGGCACCTCGGGCCGGGCGTAGCGCCGCACCTGGGCCGTGATTTCGGCCTGCGCTTCGGCTGACAAATCGGGCGGGCACTTCGTGATGATGACCACATCGGCACGGGCGGCTCCGGCGCTGGCTTCGCGCAGGCGGCCGGCGGGCAGCACGTGGTCGTGGTAAAACGGCCGCGCCAGCTCGGTGAGCAAGATGTTGAGCGTGGGGCGCACGCGGCGGTGTTGGTAGGCATCGTCGAGCACCACGGTCGTCAGTTCGGGGTGGCGCTCGCGCAGCAGGTCGAGGCCAAACTGGCGGTTTTCGGCCACCGCCACGGGCACGCCCTGCGCCCGAAACTGCTCGAAATACTGCCACGGCTCGTCGCCCACGGTGGCGGCCGAGTCGGTGGGCGCGGCCAGACGCGGGCCTTTAGTTTGGCGGCCGTAGCCGCGGCTCAGGATGGCCGGGCGCTGGCCCTGGCGCAGCAATTCTTCGACTACCCAGGCCACGTGGGGCGTTTTGCCGGTGCCGCCCACCCGCAGGTTGCCCACCCCCACGAGCGGCACCCAGCCGGCCCGCGACTGCTTCCAGCCGCGGTCGTAGAGCCAGTTGCGCACTGCCAGCACCGCCGCATACAGCCACGCGAGCGGCAGGAGCAGGATGGTGCTTAGGGTTTTGCTTTTCGTGCTTGGACGCATGGCTGCAAAGGTCAGCCATTTTCGGCGGTCCTGCGTACCCATACGCCACGCTACCCATTACCCAATGCCCGATTTTGCCACCCGCTTGCTGCACCTGCTGCGCACCTTTCCCCTCCCCGATAGCCCGCTGCCCGGCAGCGTAGAAGTGCGCCGCTCGGCCGAAGACCCCGGCGTAGCCGACATTATTACGGCCTTCGCCCAGAAATACTACCGCGCTAACACGCAGCGCGTGGGCATCTTCGGTATCAACCCCGGCCGCTTTGGCGGGGGCCGCACCGGGGTAGCTTTTACCGACCCGGTGGCGCTCACCGACATTTGCGGCATTCCCCACACCCTGCCCAAGCAACGGCGCGAGCTGTCGAGCGAGTTCGTGTACCAGTTCATTGCCGAGCTGGGCGGCCCTACGCCGTTTTACGAGCATTTTTTCCTCAGCTCGGTGTACCCGCTGGAGCTCACGCACGCCGGCAAAAACTATAACTACTACGATGCGACGGCCCTCACCAAAGCCCTGTGGCCCGACATGCAACGCTCGCTCACCCAGCAGGCCGAGCAACTAAACCTGCGTCGCGACGTGGCCGTGAGCCTAGGCCGCCGCAACGGCGAGTTTCTGCGCAAGCTCAACGACGAGCTGGGGCTTTTCGACCGCATCGAAGTCCTTGACCACCCACGCTTTCTGATGCAGTATCGCCGCCGGTTTCTGGCCGAAAACGTGGCCCGCTACGTGGAGGTATTGGGCGGGCTGCTTGCCTAGCCTATCCAGCCAGAAGCCGGCCGCTACCCCACCCGTAACTTTGCCCGCAACTCGCGTTTGGTACGTCCCCCAGCCAACGGCTACTCTGATAAAAAAGAGAAGCCCCGGCTGTTGACGCAGCCAGGGCTTCGAGAAGTGTGGGGGTTCTTGAGAAACCCTTTACTTCACTCGGAAAGATGGAAAGTAAAAAGGCGAAACAGGAGTTTGACTTTAAGGTCCGGCTCCGAATGCCTCCTGAGCTGGTTAAATGGCTCATCGGGGCAATCCTAATGGGTGGCGGCGCGCTTACAGCCGCTACGCATTGGGGTAACTAAGTTGCAAAGGCCGTGCCGTGAGGTGTGGCCTTTGTTTATGCTGCAAATGTACGTAACCCACAGAATAAAGTGTTTAAAATACACAGTTTATTCTGTACCAGTAAAAACCCCGCTCCTACCCATCGTGCCCACCGTTCAAGACCTAGCGCGGCTGCTCGAAGCCGCCGCGCCCCTCGCCTACCAGGAAAGCTATGACAACGCCGGCCTACAATGTGGCCTGCCGGGCGCCGAAATCACGGGCGTGCTCCTGGCGCTCGACTGCACGCCCGCCGTGGTGGCCGAAGCCGCCCGGCGCGACTGCAACGTGGTGCTGTGTCACCACCCCGTTATTTTCCGGCCGCTCAAGCGCCTTACCGGCAAGGGCTTGGTCGAGCAAACCATTATGGCCGCCCTCAAGGCCGACGTGGCCATCTACGCCGCCCACACCAACCTTGACAACGTGCGCCAGGGCGTGAATGCCAAGCTAGCCGAAAAGCTGGGCTTGGTGAATACCCGCATTCTGGCCCCCAAAACCGGCACCCTGGCCCGCCTTAGCATCTACGTGCCGAATACGCCCGCCTACCCCGGCCTGGCCGAGCAGGTGTTGCAGGCGCTGTACGCGGCCGGCGCGGGCCAGGTCGGCGACTATAAAGACTGTAGTTTCCAGACGCCGGGCACCGGCACCTTCACGCCCGGCACGGGTACCCAGCCCGCCATCGGGGCCGAAAACCAGCCCGAGACCGTGCCCGAAATCAAGCTCGAAGTGCTGCTGCCGCTGCATCGCCAGGAGGCCGTATTGCGGGCGTTGCGCCAAGCGCATCCGTATGAAGAGGTGGCCTACGAGATAGTGAAGCTCGAAAACCAGCAGCAGGACGTAGGCGCGGGCATGGTGGGCGAGCTGCCCGAGGCGCTGAGCCCGGCCGCGTTTCGGGCCCTCCTCAAGCAGGCGCTGGGCGTGCCGGTGGTCAAGTACACGGCCTTCGAGCAGGACATCAAAAAAGTGGCTTTGTGCGGCGGAGCGGGCAGTTTTCTGACCGGCGCGGCGGTGGCCAGCGGGGCCGATGCCTACGTGACCGGCGACGTGAAGTACCACGAGTTTTTTGCGCCCGAAGGCCGCCTGATGCTCTGCGATGTGGGCCATTTTGAGAGCGAGCAGTACACGGGCGAAATCTTCCGCGATTTGCTGCTGGGAACGTTCGGTCGTACTTTTGCGGTCTTATTCGCTGAAACTCCCACGAATCCCGTTCATTATGACTGCTAACTCCGCCGCCGTGGTTAACCCGGCCGATGCGCCCGTTTCTGCCAAGCTCGAAGCGCTGCTCAACCTGCAACGCATTGATTCGCAGCTCGATGAAATTCGGCGTGTGCGCGGTGACCTGCCCGAGGAAGTCCGCGACCTGGAAGACGAGATTGCCGGCTACGAAGCCCGCGTAAAGCGCTTCGATGACGAAATCAGTGGCCTCAACGACCAGATTAAGCAGCGCAAAGCCGCTACCAAAGAGGCTGAGGGCCTCATCAAGCGCTACGAAGAGCAGCAAACCAACGTTCGCAACAACCGTGAGTACGAGGCTATTGCGAAAGAAGTAGAGCTCCAACGCCTGGAAATCCAGATTTCGGACAAGAAAATCAAGGAGGCCCAGTACCAGATTGAGCAGAAAAACACCGAGGCCAACGTAACGCGCCTACGCCTCGATGAGCGCCGCAAGGACCTTGACACCAAGAAAGCTGAACTCGACACTATTGTGGCCGAGAACGAAGCCGAAGAAAAAACGCTGGTGGCCGAGCGCGAAGGCGCTACCCAGCCCGTAGAGCCCCGCCTGCTCACGGCCTACGACCGCATCCGCGGCAACATGCGCAACCGCCTCGCGGTAGTGCTCGTGCGCCGCGATGCTTGCGGCGGCTGCTTCAACACGGTGCCCCCGCAGCGCCAGGCCGATATCATTTCGCACAAGAAAATCATCGTGTGCGAGCACTGCGGCCGTATTTTGGCCGACGTAGAAGGCAAGGCCGTAGTAGCTGCTTAAGCGTTGTTTTTTGAATAGAGGAAAGGAACGGCTTCGGTCGTTCCTTTTTTGTTTTGGCGTATGTTTTTCACCGCAGAGGGGCGCAGAGAATTTCGCAGAGGGGCGCAGAAGGCTATTGGGGCTGCTGCGTTTTTCTGCGTGGTCTTCTGCGTCCCTCTGCGGTCAACTTCCTGCCAAAGCCCGTCTACTGAACCAGCAACCAGAAACCAGAAACCAGAAACGCTCTCGCCCACCGCCCGCCGCGCCTATGCCGAGCTATTGAAGCTAAAGGTCGGCACCTGCCGCCAACTGCTGGCCAGCGAAGCACCCAATGCCCCCGGTACGCTGCTCGTAGCTGATTGCGCCGACTTCGTAGAGCTCATTGTGAGCCAGGATGCCAGCCGCTACGAAGCTACCTTGGCGGCCCACGAAGCCCGGCTGGCCACGCTCGCAAAAGCGCCCGCCAGTGCGCTGCGCGACTACGCCCAGGCCGAAATCAGCCTGCACCAGGCGCTGGCCCAAATTGGCTTTCACCACGAGGTGCGCGGCGCCTGGAATCTGCGCCGCACGGCCGGCCTGATGGCCGAGGTAGCGGCGCGCTACCCGGCTTTTGTGCCCGCCCGCAAAACGCTGGGGTTGTGCCAGTTTGGTATCGGCTCCTTACCCGAAGGCTACCACTGGTTTCTGCGGCTGCTAGGCCTGCGCGGCAGCGTGGAGGAAGGCCTGCGCAACCTGGGCGTGGCCGCCGCGCAGCCGAATGATTTTCAGACCGAAAGCCAGATTTTACTGGCGCTCATTCGGGAATCTTATTACAAGCAAGGCTCCGAAAGCCTGGTGCTGGCCAATCGATTAGCCCGCGAGCAGCCCGACAACTTGTTATTCAGTTACCTGGTTATCAGCCTCAACAAGCGCCAGCATCACGGCGACGAGGCGCTGGCCGCCTACCGCACGAAGCCAACCGGCGCGGCGTATTTGCCGGTCGGCTTCGTGCACCACCTGGCTGGCGACTTGCTACTTTATCATGGCGACTACGCCGCCTCGCTGGCCGAAAATCAGCAGTTTTTGCGCGAGTTTAAGGGTGACTACTACCGCAAGGACGCCGCTTTTAAGCTTTACCTGGCGGCTTGGCTGGGTGGCGCGCCGGCCGCTACGCAAGAGCGCTACCGCCAGCAAATCAACCAAGAGGGCCCGCTCACGATTGAGGAAGACATCTACGCTCAGCGTTTTTACCACGATGCGCAGCCGCTGAACCCCATCCTCACCCGCGCCCGCCTCCAAACCGATGGTGGCTATTATACGCAAGCGTTGAGCACTTTACACCAATTTCGAACGATGGCCACCACGCCTCCCCGCGACCAGCTCGAAGCGCCTTACCGCCGGGCTCGCGTGTGGCAGGGCCTCGGCCGGCTCGATTCGGCCCGCGCCGACTACCAGCGTACCCTGCGCCGCTCGGCGGCGCTCGGCGAGCCGGCCTATTATTTCGCGCCGCAGGCGGCCTTGCAGCTTGGCTACCTGGCCCAGGGCGCCGGGCAGCGAGCGGCGGCCAAAGGCTACTTTGAGCGCGCCATGGCTTATTCCAAGCACGAGTACAAAAACAGCACCGACCAAAAAGCCAAGCTGGCCCTGCGCCAGTTATAGCCAATAAGTAGCGCGGACTTTCAGTCCGCGAGTAGCAAGCGTGATAACTCGCGGACTAAAAGTCTGCGCTACTTACCGGCTACCCCAAAATTGCATAAGCCCCCGCGCGGACCCGCAGGGTCCACGATACTTCCATGCTTCGCGTTCCACTTTCCGACCTCCCCCCCGACTTCCGCGCTCGCGCTTTGCAGTGGGCGACGCAGTTTCCGCACTGTGCTTACTACGAGCACGACGACTTACAGCAATCGGCCGCCGGCACTTTTGAGCGGTTGCTGGCCGTGGCTGCGGCCTCCCCCGGCGCCCCGACTACGCTGGCCGAGCTACCCGCTTACCTAGCGGGCACGCCGGGCCAAGCGCTCCCATACTGCGGGTTTATCACCTACGAGGTCAAGGATGAGATAGAAGCGCTGAGCAGCCAAAACCCTTCGGGTCTCGACTGGCCGGCGCTGCACTTTTTTCGGCCCGAAACCTGGCTGCGCTGGCAGTCCGACACGCTAGAGATTCACGGCCAGGCGAGCGACGTGCTGGCCGCCATTATGGCGACCGAAATACCGGCTGCTGCGCCCGCCAGCGTGCCGCCGCTGCGCGCCCGCATGGCCCGCGCCGACTATTTGCGCGCCGTCGAGGCCGTGCGCGAAGATATTCTCAACGGGGAGGTCTACGAGTTGAACCTGTGCCAGGAATTTTTCGCTGAAAACGTGGTTCTCGACCCCGTGGCGGCCTTTTGGCGGCTCAATGAAGTATCGCCCGCGCCCTACGCCGGCTTCCTCCGCTACCACGACCACTACCTGCTGTGCGCCTCGCCCGAATGCTTTCTTACGCAGCAGCAGGGAGTTATTTCTTCCCAGCCCATCAAAGGCACGCGGCGGCGCGGCCCCACGCCGGCCGAAGACGAAGCGCAGCGCCTGGCCTTACTGCACGATGAAAAGGAACGGGCGGAAAACCTGATGATAGTGGACCTCGTGCGCAACGACCTCGCCCGCGTGGCTCGCCCCGGCACCGTGCGGGTGCCCGAACTATTTGGCACCTATGGTTTTCGACACGTCTGGCAGCTCATTTCAACTGTCGCGGCCGAATTGCGCCCCGACGTAGATTTCGCCGATATTCTACGCGCCACTTTCCCGATGGGCTCCATGACCGGCGCACCCAAAATCCGGGCTATGCAGCTCATCGAGCACTACGAAGCCAACCGGCGCGGCCTCTACAGCGGCAGTTTTGGCTACGTGTTGCCCGATGGCAGCTTTACTCTTAACGTGGTGATTCGCAGCCTTCAATACCGCGCCGACACCGGCTACCTCAGCCTGCAAGTCGGCTCGGCCATCACCTACGACTCGGTACCTGCGCAGGAATACCAGGAGTGCCTGCTCAAGGCGCAAGGCGTGCTGGAAGCGCTTTCGACAATTATCAGTTAACAATTCGTTTGTCATTGCGAGCGCAGCGAAGCAATCTTTCCTTCACGCATAGCTAGCATTAGCGGACGATAAGGAAAGATTGCTGCGCTCGCAATGACAAACGGCCGCTCTGTCATTCTGTCATTTGCCAGCCCTATTTTGTATCTTTGTTAGCTGCCCGGCTCCTAGCTTCGGGCCTATTGCCTGCTATGTCTCAACCGCTCATTACCTTAGATTTTCTCGATAAAGCGCCCGTAGCCGAGGCTCTGCCCGCCGATGTGCGCGTGAGCGCGGCCACCGGCACCGGCCGTGCCCGCAAGCTCTATATCGAGAGCTACGGCTGCCAAATGAATTTCTCCGACTCCGAAATCGTGTCCAGCATCCTGGCCGACGAGGGGTTTGATACCACCGAAGACCTCGCCGGGGCCGACCTCGTGCTGCTCAACACCTGCTCCATCCGCGAGAAGGCCGAGCAGACCGTGCGCATGCGCCTCAAGCAAATCAACTCGCACAAAAAGCGTAAGCCCGGCATGCTGGTGGGCGTACTCGGCTGCATGGCCGAGCGCCTGAAAAGCAAGTTTCTGGAGGAAGAGAAAATCGTGGACCTTGTAGTCGGCCCCGATGCCTACCGCGACCTGCCCCAGCTCATCGCCCAGGTCGATGGCGGCCAAAAGGCCGTGAACGTGCTGCTGAGCCGTGAGGAAACCTACGCTGATATTACGCCCGTGCGCCTGAACTCCAACGGCGTATCGGCTTTCATCAGCATCATGCGCGGCTGCGATAATATGTGCTCGTTTTGCGTGGTGCCCTTCACCCGCGGGCGCGAGCGCAGCCGCGATGCCCACAGCATCGTGCAGGAAGCCCGCGACCTTTTAGCCGCTGGCTACAAAGAAGTTACCCTGCTGGGCCAGAATGTAGACTCCTACAAATGGGCCAGCGAAGATGGTACCGAGCGCGTCAATTTCGCCCAGCTATTGGAGCGCGTGGCCTTGATAAGCCCACAACTGCGGGTGCGCTTCTCGACTTCGCACCCCAAGGACATTACCGATGAGGTGCTGCATACTATGGCGCGCTACGATAACATCTGTAAATACCTGCACCTACCCGCTCAAAGCGGCAACTCGCGGGTGCTGGAGCTGATGAACCGCACCTACGACCGCGCCTGGTACGAGGAGCGCGTGGCCGCCGTGCGCCGCATTTTGGGCGACGACTGCGCCATCTCGACCGACATGATTGCCGGCTTCTGCTCCGAAACCGAGGAGGAGCACCAGGATACGCTCAGTCTCATCGACCACGTGCAGTACGACATGGCCTACATGTTCTTCTACTCGGAGCGCCCCGGCACCCTCGCCGCCCGCAAGTTCGTCGATGATATTCCGCTGGAAGTCAAGAAGCGCCGCCTCCAGGAAATCATTGACCGGCAGCACGCTAATAGTCGCCTACGCTACGAGCGCGGCGTGGGTCGCGTGCATCAAGTGCTAGTTGAAAACTTCTCGAAGCGCTCGAAAGACGACCTCAGCGGCCGCAACAGCCAAAATCAGGTAGTTATTTTCCCGAAGGGTAATTTCCAGAAGGGCGATTACGTTAACGTGCTCGTACACACCAATACGGGTGGCTCGCTCATTGGCGAGGCAGTGTAAAAGACACAGGTCTGGCGTCTCTCGATAAGCGACTGACGTTTAAGCAAGTCAACCGCTATCGTTCAATGCCTAGGCGCACCACCAAGCGCCTCTAAGCAGCAGTAAGAAATTGACCAATCAAGAAATTCAATCCATCAAACAGCGCTTCGGCATCATCGGCAATGCCTCCGCGCTGAACTACGCCATTCAGGTGGCCGCGCAAGTCGCGCCCACTGATATGACGGTGCTTATTACCGGCGAAAGCGGGTCGGGTAAAGAGTCTTTTTCCAAGATTATTCATGCCCTTTCGCCGCGCAAGCACGGGCAGTTTATTGCTATCAACTGCGGCGCTATTCCGGAGGGTACTATCGATTCGGAGCTGTTTGGGCACGAAAAAGGCGCCTTTACGGGGGCCAATGAGGCCCGCAAAGGCTACTTTGAGGTGACCGACGGCGGTACCATCTTTCTGGATGAGATTGCCGAAATGCCGTTGGGCACCCAGGCTCGCCTATTGCGCGTATTGGAGAATGGCGAGTTTATCCGCGTGGGTAGCAGCAAGGTACAGAAGACCGATGTGCGCGTAGTAGCCGCTACAAACGTAAACTTGCTCGACCGCGTGCAGGCCGGCAAGTTTCGGGAAGACCTGTACTACCGCCTCAATACGGTGCCCATCACGGTGCCCCCACTGCGCGACCGGGGCGACGATATCTACCTGCTGTTTCGCAAGTTCACGGCCGATTTTTCGGAGAAGCACCGCGTAAAGCCCATCTCGCTTACGCCCGATGCGGTACGGCTACTCACACGGTTTCGCTTTCCGGGCAACATTCGGCAGCTCAAGAATTTGGCGGAGCAGATTTCGGTGCTGGAAATCGAGCGTGAGGTTGATGCCACTCGGCTTACTACCTACCTGCCAGCGGCCCAAACGTCGCAGTTGCCCGCCCTGCTGCCCGGCCACGGCGCTGGTGAGGCCGGTAATTTTGGTTCTTACTCAGAACGCGATATTCTGTACCGGCTGTTGTTTGACATGCGGCGCGACATGACCGACCTGAAAAAAGTAGTGCTGGAGCTGGCCAGTGGCAATGGCGCCCGCCCCGCAGCCGACGCGCAAGAGCTACTGCGCCAAAATAGCCACCTATTTACAAATTTAAACGAACCTTCTCCCTATCCTAACCCCGACAGCCAGGGCGAAAATAGTGGCTATTTACTGCCTGCTCCGCCGTTGCGCGTAGATGTTGCGTCCCAAACCTCTTATACCGATGAAGACGAGGACATGCATACCGAAGACATTTCGCACGAAACGGAAGAAGAGACATTATCACTCGATGCTATTGAGAAAGAGATGATTCTCAAGGCATTAAAGAAGCACCACAACAAACGTAAATACGCTGCCCAGGACCTGGGTATTTCGGAGCGTACCCTTTATCGTAAGCTCAAGCAGTATGATTTGGAATCGGTTTAACGTGCCAACCAATTGTAAACAGCGCCCTAATGGGCGGCGCCAAGCCCTACGGTTGCTAGCAACTGTGCTGCCGGTCGCAACGCTGCTGAGCGGGTGCGGTATTTACTCCTTTAATGGGACGAACATCGACCCGACGGTAAAGACGATTTCCATTCAGACCTTTCCCAGCACCGCGCCCAACGCGCCGGCCTCCTTGAGCCAACGGTTTACGGAAGACCTGAAAGATTACTTCCAGCGCAACACTACGCTGAAGCTGGTGCCCCGCGATGGTGACCTGCAGTTTGAGGGCAATATCGTGGCTTACGACTATGCGCCGGCCGCCATTCAGCAGGTGGGCACGGTGAGCCAAGCCGGGGCCAACCGCCTCACCATTCAGGTGCAATTGCGCTTTACCAACACCAAGGATTCTAAGCAGGACTTCGAGCAGACGTTCCAGAGCCAGGCCGATTTTCTTTCGACCCAGGACATTGCGGCCGTAAACAACGACCAGAGCTCCGTGCGCAATATCACGCGCAATATCATCAGCGACATGTTTAATAAATCAGTCGCCAACTGGTAAAAAGCCCTTCAAAAACTACCTTGGTTACGTTTGCAAGCCGGTAAAAAAGGCAAACGCCCGGTTCCTCGCACTCACGAAGAACCGGGCGTTTGCCTTTTTAGGGCGCTCTCCTAGCTTCAGCGCAGCAGAGGCGCTACGCGGGTACCAAGGGTGGCGCGCAGGATTTTTTCGTGCGGTAACACGGCCACGTCCATCTGAAACGTGACCCGTGAGATGCCGCCCAGCGCCTCGCTATGCCGCTTAATCTTGGCGGCCACTTCCTCGGGGTTGTCCACCAGCAATGCTCCCAGCAGGCCGGCCTGCGCCTCGAAGTGCGCCCACGTCAGGCTACTGCCGCCCCGCTCACGGGCACGCTTACTGAACGTTTCGAGGTAGCCGGGCACGAACTCCGCCACAGCCCCTCGGTAGTGGGAGATACGTAGCCCAGCGAATGCAGGCCCACTTTGAACTGCTCGGGCGCGTGCCCGGCCCGGCGGCCAGCCTCCCGGTAGAGGTCTACCAGCGGCCGGAAGCGGTGCGTGTCGCCGCCAATAATGGCGACCATCAGGGGCAGACCCAGCGTGCCGGCCCGCACAAACGACTCGGGCTGCCGCCCACGCCCAGCCAGATAGGCAGCTGCGCCTGCGCCGGGCGCGGGTACACGCCCTGGCCCGTGAGGGCGGGCCGAAACTTGCCCGACCAGCGCACTTTCTCCTCGTTGCGGATGGCCAGCAGCAGCCCCAGCTTTTCGCTAAACAGCTCGTCGTAGTCGCTCAGGCTGAAGCCGAAGAGCGGAAAAGCCTCGGTAGACGAGCCGCGCCCCACTACCAATTCGGCCCGGCCCTGCGACACTAAGTCCAGGGTGGCAAACGCCTGAAACACGCGCACCGGGCCGGCCGCCGACAGCACCGTAACGGCGCTCGTGAGGCGGATGCGCTGGGTGAGGGCAGCGGCGGCGGCCAGAATTACGGCCGTGGCCGAGTCGAGGTACTCGGCCCGGTGGTGCTCGCCGATGCCAAATACATCGAGCCCCACCTGGTCGGCCCGCTCGATGTGCTCGAGCAGCAGGTGCATGGCTTCGGTGCTACTGAGGCGCTCGCCCCCATTCTGGAGCAGGTGCGAGGCAAAACTGTCAATTCCAACTTCCATGATGCGTTTTTGTAAGTGGGCTCTGGGTTAGCGGTGCCAAGCGGAACTAGCACTTGAAAATTTCCAAACAAATGCACATACATTCAATGTGTAAACACCGTTTGCCCACGCCGTTGCTCGCCAAATGCTTTTGTCAGTTTGGCATACCATCTTTTGGGCAGCAAAGCCTGCTTGTGGGCCTACGTAACCCAAGTTGCGGAGTAGCCGCGTAGCGGCGACCCGTCGGTAATAGGCAGGTGGTTTTGAGAAAACAAAGCCCCAGCGGGGCGACCCATGCGGACAACTGGGTCACCCCGCTGGGGCTTTGAACTCTTATGTTCTGGTAACTACTACCGACGAGTCGCCGCTACGCGGCTACTCCGAAACTTGGGTTAATTAGTAAACTACAGTAAGGAATCTGCTTGGTGAGATAATGCACTGGCCGGGATAGCCTCGCAGGCTTAACTTCTACCTTCTACTGGCCATTTTGGCTTGCCAGATGCGACCGTAAGCTTCCGCGTCGCTTGCCCAGCCACCAATTTCAACCCGCGCCAATAGAATCAGACAACTTGTACACCTTAAATCTGGCCGCACTTTTTTCAATCAGCGAGCTAGGTTTAATAAGCAATTGTCCAACTGGCAGTTGGTGCACAACACTAGTCCGCCGCAAAGGATAACACCCGCGGCCAGCCTCGGAAATCTCACTGGTTTTTATGGCCGGCGCGGCTTACTTACCGGCGCCTGCTGCACCTTTGCAGCCCCCAAAGCTACTTTTATAGTAATGACTCGCTCCGCGCTGCTTAAGCTACTGGCCCATCCAGCCTCCCTCACCGGAGCCGACGTGCGCGAGCTTGAGCAGTTGGCCCAGGCATTTCCCTACTGCCAAACGGCGCACCTGCTACTAGCCAAAGCCGCCCACGACCAAGGCTCGATGCTGGCTAGCCAGCGCCTGCGCCGGGCCGCTACCTACGCTGCCGACCGCGCGCTGTTGCGCCAGCTCATCGAGCTGCCGGCCCCGGCCGCACCCGTACTGACCGAGCCCGTAGCAGCCGAAAATGAAGCCGCGACGTTGGCCCCGGCGACAGCAGCCGCATCGGCTTTCGCGGCTCCGCCCGAGCCAATTCAGGATGAGCTACTTGCGGAGCCTGCTCCAGCAGAGGCGACGCTTTTTGAGGTTGAGCACACGCAGCTACCCGAGCCAGCTTTGGCGGCCCCTGCGGTGGAGCCGTCGCCAGAACCCCTGCCTGGTGCGCCGCCCGCCAGCCCCGATTTAGCCGACGCCTCGCCCGACGAAGCTACCGTTTCCACGCCCCAGACCGAGGCTGAAACGGCACTCGAAGACGAAGCAGCGCCTGAAGATGAGCTACCCGCGCAGGCCCCGCCCATTCGCCCGCCTGCTGAGGCAGAGGCTGCTAGCCAGGAATTTGGCTTGGCGATGGCCGAGCCGGCTGATATTGTAGCGTACCAATTACCTGAGTTGCTGGAGCCGGAGGAAACTCCGGCCAGCTTGCCTACTGCGCCAGTTGTAGCCCCGGTGCTGGCGGCGCTCCCAGCCTTTGCGGGGGCGGCCGACGTGGGCTACGCGCCCGGCGAGGGCAGCCGCCTGGGCTTTTGCCTGCAAAGCCCACTGGCCGAAGCCTACAGCCTGACGACCGGCCCGGCCGCGCTGCTGCCTAGCGCCCAGCTACCCCCGGCGAGCGAGTTTTTCGCGCCCGATGCGCTGTTGCTCGCACACCTGGAGGCGCACGAGTTGCCGGCTGCCCAGGCGCCAGCACCGGTAGCTACTGATTTAATAAACAGCTTTTTGAAGCGCGGCAAGCAGGCGGGTCCGCGCCGCCGTGCCGCGCCCCCGCTGCCCGATGCGGAAGAGGAAGAACAGCCCGACCTTTCGGGCCCCAGCACCCGCGCCGTACCCGACCTGGCCTCGGAAAACCTCGCCAAAATCCTGGCTCGCCAGGGCAAACTTGACCGGGCCATTGCAATTTATGAACGCCTGATGGTGAAACACCCAGAAAAAATGGCGTACTTTGCAGCCCAAATTGACTCATTGCGCCCTTCGGCATAGCTTTTATTACGCTCATGTTTACCCTTCTTGTTGTTCTGATTCTGATTGTCTGCTTGCTGCTGGCCCTGGTGGTACTGGCTCAAAACCCTAAAGGCGGCGGCATTAGCAGCCAGTTTGGCGCGAGCGGCGCGGCCAACCTCATGGGCGTGAAGCGCACCGGCGACCTGCTCGAAAAGCTCACCTGGGGCTTCGCCATCACCCTGATTGTACTTTCGCTGGGTAGCCACATGATTGGCGGCAGCGAAGGCCCGGCCCGTAGCATCAACCAGCAGCGCGCCCAGCAAGTGAAGCTACCCGCCGCCCCCGCGCCGAGCGCCCCAGCTCCTGCTGCCCCGGCTACCACGCCAGCCCAGTAGTACCCCAACCAACTTTCGCTAAAAAGCCAGTGGCTGCTCCCCAACCCGGAGTGCCACTGGCTTTTTTTATTGCTTTTTAGGGCTGCCCTATCGCGCTAAGCGTGGCAGCAGCTAGCCCAAAACCAGGCGGGCCAGCACTGCCGATGTTACTACGCCAAAAGGCCACAACGGCCGGTTTTACTGGCCGTGCCCAAACATTTCTGCCAATCCGGCTCTTGTAGCCGCGCATTCTGTCAGGTTTGAGCGGTTGGCACATTTAGTGTCAATCGCCGCAGCAGGATACCAAGTTTTCCGTTTCCCAAAACATCACATTCCCACAATTCAACACATGGCACTGAGCATTAAACCGCTGGCCGACCGCGTAGTCGTGAAAGCCGCCGCCGCCGAAGCTACCACTAAGTCTGGCATCATCATCCCCGACACCGCCAAGGAGAAACCCCAGCGCGGCGAAGTAGTAGCAGTGGGCGCCGGCAAAACGGCTGACAATGGCACGACCATCAAGCCCGAGGTATCGGTAGGCGACCAAGTGCTGTACGGCAAGTGGACTGGCACCGAAATCACTCTGGATGGCGAGGATTACCTCATCATGCAGGAGAAGGATATTCTGGCCGTTCTATAAGCCGTCTTCTCAACTCAACATCTTATAACACTCTCACTTAACCACCCAAATGGCTAAGAACATTCAATTCGACACCGAAGGCCGCGACCGCCTGAAACGTGGTGTGGACAAGCTGGCGAACGCCGTTAAAGTAACCCTGGGCCCGAAAGGCCGCAACGTCATCATTGACAAGAAGTTCGGCGCGCCGAGCATCACCAAAGACGGCGTGACCGTAGCCAAAGAAATTGAGCTGCGTGACCCCATCGAGAACATGGGCGCCCAGCTCGTGAAGGAAGTGGCTTCGAAAACCGCCGACCAGGCGGGTGACGGTACTACTACCGCTACCGTACTGGCCCAGGCCATCTACGCCGCTGGCTCGAAAAACGTGGCTGCCGGTGCCAACCCGATGGATTTGAAGCGCGGCATCGACAAGGCAGTTATCGCCGTGGTTGCCAACCTGAAGTCGCAGTCGAAGAAAATCGAGAACAACTCGGAAATCGCCCAAGTAGGCACGATTTCGGCCAACAACGACGCGGAAATCGGCAAGATGATTGCCGATGCCATGGATAAAGTTGGTAAAGAAGGCGTTATCACGGTAGAAGAAGCGCGTGGCACCGAAACCGAAGTAAAAACGGTGGAAGGCATGCAGTTCGACCGCGGCTACCTGTCGCCCTACTTCGTGACCAACCCCGAGAAAATGGAGGTTGAGTTCGACAACCCTTACGTGCTCATCTACGACAAGAAAGTGAGCACTATGAAGGAGTTGCTGCCCGTGTTGGAGCAAGTACTTCAGACCGGCAAGCCCCTGGTTATCATTTCAGAAGATGTTGACGGCGAAGCCCTCGCTACGCTGGTAGTAAACAAGCTCCGCGGCTCGCTGAAAATTGCAGCCGTGAAGGCTCCTGGCTTCGGCGACCGCCGCAAGGCCATGCTGGAAGACATTGCTACCCTCACGGGCGGTACCGTTATCAGCGAAGAGCAGGGCTACAAGCTCGAAAACGCTACCTTGGAGTACCTCGGTACGGCTGAGAAAATCATCATCGACAAAGACAACACCACCATCGTCAACGGCAAAGGCTCGAAAGATGCCATCACAGCCCGCGTAGGCCAGATTAAGGCCCAGATGGAAACCACTACCTCGGACTACGACAAGGAGAAGCTGCAAGAGCGCCTTGCCAAACTGTCGGGCGGGGTGGCCATTCTCTACATCGGCGCTAGCACCGAAGTGGAAATGAAAGAGAAGAAAGACCGCGTAGACGATGCCCTGCACGCTACCCGCGCCGCCGTTGAGGAAGGCGTGGTACCCGGCGGTGGCGTAGCCCTCGTGCGCGCTATTGAGGCCCTCGAAGCAGTGGACACCCACAACAGCGACGAGCGTACCGGCGTGAACATCATCCGCACGGCCCTCGAAGCTCCCCTCCGCACCATCGTGGCCAACGCTGGCGGCGAAGGCTCGGTAGTAGTGCAGAAAGTGCGCGACGGCAAAGGCGACTACGGCTACAACGCCCGTGAGGACCGCTACGAAAACCTCGTGGCCGCTGGTATCATCGACCCGACCAAAGTAACCCGTTTGGCCCTCGAAAACGCTGCTTCTATCGCCGGCTTGCTGCTGACGACCGAAGCCGTTATTTCAGACGAGCCCGAGCCTAAAGAATCGGGCGCTGGCCACGGTGATGGTGGCATGGGCGGTATGGGTGGCATGGGCGGCATGATGTAGACCGCAGATTCAAACGGATTTTTAGGATTTAACGGATACGCCCGCAAGCGGGCTGACTTCCCTGGGGTTTTATTGATTCGTTTTAAATACTTAGGAAGCCTCGCTGGACAGTGTCCGGCGGGGCTTTTTTGGTTGTAGCGCGAAGCTCTGCTTCGCGTTTTGTTGCATATGTTCGTGCAGTGTTGGTCGCAGTCACTCGTCTAGCGTGGTGCGAAGCTTTATGCTCTACCTCTACTTGCTATAAAAAGGCCCCGCTGGATGATGTCCAGCGGGGCCTTTTTGGCATTGATTGGAGACTTTTAATTAGCCTCGGCCGTGCATCATGGCGAAAAGCTTGCGCGAAATGGCGATGAGCAATAGACCTGCCACGATAACGAAGCCCGCGATGAGGCCGAAAACCTTGAGCGCGCCCAGCGTTTCGACATAGGCCGCGATGTAGCCGCCCGCTATTTGGGCCACGAAAGGTGCCAGGAACCACACGCCCATTAGCATCGACGTGAGGGCTGGCGGCGACAGGCGCGACACCATTGACAAGCCCACGGGCGACAAGCACAGCTCGCCGACGGTGTGGAAGAAGTACGTGGCCAGCAGCCACAGGATGCTGGCTTTAACGGTTTGGTCGGCTACGTCGCCGCCGCGCTGGAGCACGGCGCCCACCATAAACAGGAAGCCGATGCCGAGCAATACCATGCCCAGGCCCATTTTTACGGGGATGCTGAGGTCTTTGCCCTTGCGGCCCAGGCTCACCCACAAGGCGGCTACGGGCGCGCCCAGCAGCACGATGAAGCCGGCATTTACCGACTGAAACCACGAGGTAGGAATGAGAAAGCCCAGGACTTCGCGGTTGATGTACTTGTCAGTATAAAGCGTGAGCGACGAACCAGCCTGCTCGAAGCCGGCCCAGAAGAATACCACGAACAGCGTAATCACGAAGATGACGGCCATGCGGTCGGTTTCCTCTTTGGTGAGCGGGGCTTTGGCAGCCTTGGCTTCGGCAGAGTCGCCGCGGCCTTCGGGCTGCATACCCACTGCGCCTAAGTATTTGTTTCCGAATAAATTGAAGAGAATTTGGCCCAGTATCATGCCAGTACCCGCTGCTAAAAAGCCGTAGCGGAAGCCGTAATGGTCGACTACCATTTGCTGGGTGGCGGGGTCAAGGTGGCGCACGGCGAACAGGTTTTCGGCCAGATAGCCGCACACCAACGGAGCCAAAAAGGCCCCCGTGTTGATGCCCATGTAGAAGATGGTGAACGCAGCGTCGCGCAACGGGTCACCCTGCTTGTAGAGCTTACCCACGATGGTCGAGATATTTGGCTTAAAAAAGCCATTGCCCAGAATGATAAGCAGCAACCCCAGGGCCGTGGGCCAAGGCAAGCCAAAAAAGGCGCCTTCGGCCGATAAAGCCGGCTGCATAAAAAGCATAAACTGCCCTACAGCCATTGTGAGGCCCCCGATGAGAATAGCCCGGCGCTGCCCGATATATTTATCAGCCAGCCACCCGCCGATGATGGGTGTGAAGTACACAAAGCCCGTGAAGTAGCCGTAAATAAGGCTGCCCATCGCCTCCGGAATGCCCAGCCCGCCCGCCAGCGCCGTTTTGGTGAGGTACAGGGTGAGCAAGCCCCGCATACCATAGTAGCTGAAGCGCTCCCACATTTCGGTGAGAAAAAGCAGATAGAGACCCGGCGGATGCTTCGTAGCGAATTCTGGAGTGGGCTGCTCGCGCAGGGCAGAGGCTGGTTGCATGAAGAAAAGAAGAGGGAATAAAAAGAAAAAAGACTTAATCCGGTTTCTGGAAAAAACCGGGCTTGGGTAAAGCTAAGGAAACTTTGGGGGATGGCCCAAATCGGGCGCCCAGCGGCCATCCGTTCGACCTTGCTCCTAGCTGCTTACTCCTGCCTTCACTTATCGCTTAGCCAGTGGCCAGCGCCCGGCCTGCCTTGGAAGATGCCTACAAAAGAGCCCCGCCGGAAATGCTTCCAGCGGGGCTCTTTTCAGGGCTTTTGGGCTTTTATTTCGTGGCAATCACCCGCAGGCCCAACAGCCGGAAGCTGTCCCCATTATAAAAAACGGGCATTACTAAGTAGTCGGGCGAGTTGGACTGCAAGTGGGCGCGACCCATGAGGCTGTCTTCGTGGTGGCCGAGCAGCAGCAGGTCGCGCACCTCGCGCGAGCGGGCATTGTAGCTGGCCACCACCGTGAGCCCGCCCGTGCGGAAGGTCGTCACCGAATCGGGGAGCGTGAGCCGGGCTTCGGGCATACTTGCGGCCAGGGCAGCGGGCAGCGGCTGCGCCTTGCCCAAGCGCTGGTGCAGGCCATCGATGGAAATGCCCAGCAGCGCCGGCACGTCGGCGGTGGGCGCCACCTGCACGTGCGTGCTAGCCTTGCCAGCTACGTGGCGCGGCTCGTGCGTGCGCGAGCAGGCCGCCAGCACCAGGCTCGCGCCCAGTGCGGCGAGGCGCTTACCGGCCCAGCGGCGGGGCTTGCCGGGCGGGCGCATTAGTCCGAGGCCGCCGTTTTGGCGGGCTTGCCGGCCATTTCGCTCAGGTAGTGGCGCACGACCAAGGCGATGGAAGCATACGACTCTTCGAGGCGGGCCAGGGCATCCTGCGGCGACATCCAGCGCACTTCCTCGATATACTCCTCGGTTTGGGGGCGCATCACCGAATCGTCGAGGCACTTCATCACGTACCAGCTGGTCTTCTTTAGCATTTTATTACCCTTGTAGGCGTAGGAGTGCCAGGTGCTGGGCAGCTCTTCGCCCAGCTCGACCTTGATATTGCACTCCTCCTCTACCTCGCGGATGGCCCCGAGCGCCACGTCTTCGTCGCGGTTGAGCTTGCCCTTAGGTAAGTCCCACTTGCCCAGGCGATAAATCATTAGCACCTGGCCATTCTTCACCACCAGGCCGCCGGCGGCCTTGGCAATTTTAAACTGGTCCTTCAGATGCAAAATGAGGTTCTTCTTTTTGCGCACCAGCAGCGTGAGCGAGTCAAGCTTTTTTAATTTTTTAACTTCCATCAGCCGCAGCAGGCGGTCGAGAAAAGCGGCGGAGGCGTCGCGCACGAGCACGTCGCCCACCAGGTCCTTGCTGGTAAATTCGTCAGTAGCCTCCAAAATGAGGTCGTACTTGTGCTTATAGACCTTCTCGCTGAGCTTTTTAATAATCAGCGGTACGTCGTTGATGAAAACGTTCATCGGGAAAGAGTCGGGATTGAAAAGCGAAAACCGGCGGTAGCCGGTCGTGGGCCCCTGCCATACGGCGGGCGGCGCCGCAAGATACACGCCGCCCGGTTTTCGGCCCAACCTTGGCGGGCTAGCTGCATCTTTGCGACCTATGACGCGAATTGGCTTGCTTTCGGATACCCACGGCTACCTCGACGACCGCATTATCCACCACTTGCAAGGCACTGATGAAATTTGGCACGCCGGCGATTTTGGCTCGGCCGAAGTCGTGATGGGGCTGGCCGGCATCGCCCCGGTATTCCGGGGGGTGTATGGCAACATCGACGGCCCCGAAATCCGCAGTACCGAGCCGCTGGTGCAGGATTTCAAAGTAGAAGGCCTGCGGGTGCTCATGACCCACATCGGCGGCTACCCCGGCCGCTACACCCCCGAGGCCCGGCAGTTGCTGACCCAGACTCGGCCGGGGCTATTTATCAGCGGGCACTCGCACATTCTGCGCGTGGCCCCCGACCCCAAATTGCGGCTGCTGCACCTCAACCCCGGCGCGGCCGGGCGGCATGGCTTTCATAAAGTGCGCACGCTGCTGCGCTTCGGCATCGACAAAGGCCAGGTAGTAGATATGCAGGCCATCGAGCTTGGCCCCCGGGGCCTGCTACCCAGCGAAAGAGCCAGCCAATAGCTGTGCGTGCTAGTGGTCTGGTCAACAAAGTATCCTTCACTGACTAGCCTCGGCTATTCGCACCCGGTTTCTGGCTCCTTATGGCGCGCTGCGAACATTCTGAGCCCCTCCAACGGGGCTTTTTAGCGCCCGATTCCGTATCGAATTTGTCTTATTCAGGCAGAACTAGTGGCCGCCTTCTCGCCTACTAGCTGCTGGGTAACTAGTAGGCCTGCCCGCCACTGCCAATGACTTCCACGGGCGGGCGAGTTTACAGGTTACTCTGCAATACGGCCACGAAAGGAGTTACCGTGTTATCAACCGGTACGGCCAGGCTGTTGAATTGGAACGCGTTGACCGTATAGCAGTCTGGGGCACTGGTTGGGCCATTCCTTTGCAAGTCGTAGTAGATACTGCCGGCCTGTTGGCTACCTACCATGACTTTGAATGTTTTTACAGCCTTGCTTTGCCGCACGCTGTATCCGCCCAAATCACACCCTAGCCCAACCCCGCTGTATTTTCTGGTTGTGTCGGTGCCTATTCGTTGTAGCTTGCCCACTACGCAAGGGAGTACGTGTACCTGTCCGTTTTCCTCGAACGTGACCGTTACGGGCGGGTTCGCTGCCGCGGCTAGGTTCCTGCCTTGCTTATCTAGTAGAACGAACCGCACGGGGTCGGGCGGGCTACTACAGCTCTTGTTAAGCAGATTCGCGTCAATTTCCACTTTTTCTGTACAGCTTACCAGCCCAAGCGCGCTGACAAAGCCAAGTAATACTGTCTTCAGACTAGTCATTTGCTAGATGCATGCAAGGTAAAAACGCTATTGGTAGCAGGCAACGCACCAAGTGGCAGGGCGGTAGGCTGGCTGAAGTCCTTTCAGGATACAAGTTAGGCGTAAATAGTTTTCCTCGGTCAGCCGGTACAAGCGTTGCACGAGCAGGCTTCTTTACTCCTTAATAATAGGAGCTACTTCTCCTTCACGGTAACGCCAGTTGAGGTATCCTACGGGCAATGCGGCCGTAAATTCTATCTTAGCCAGACAACGCTTGTTCCTTACTCCGCATCTACCGGCTACTAGCCCGCTCCTATTGAAGGGCATAAATACGTTTTTTCGTTGCCTCATGCGCAGAAGCCCCGCCCTTAATGGCCGCCCAACTACCCCCGCCCGCCCACCTGCCCGCAGCTGGGTAGTGCTGTTTTTTCTGCTGGCTTGCAGCCAGCTACGCGCCCAGGCACCAGCCGATATTACCCGCCTCAACCAGCTGCTTACCCCGATTACGGCCGTGCGGGCTGGCAGTGGGTTTGCCGACCTGGCTCCGCTGGCCCCCGTGGTGGCACCGGCGCGGGTAGTGGCCCTGGGCGAAAGCACGCACGGCTCGCATGAGGTTTTTCAACTCAAGCACCGGCTGCTGGAGTACCTGGTCACGCAACAAGGCTTCACCACGTTGGCGCTCGAAGTTGATTACGGGTGGGGCGAAATCCTGAACGAGTACATTCAGACGGGGGCGGGCGACTCGCTCACGGTGCACCAGGCTGCGGGCTTTGTCATCTGGGACACGACGGAATTCTGGGACATGGTGGCGTGGATGCGAACCTACAACCAACAGCACGCCACCAAAATCCGCTACGTAGGCATTGATATGCAAGACCCCCGGCCCAACCTGCTCCGCCTGGAGCACTTCGCCACCCAGCGGGCCGATACCGTGCTGCGGCGGCGCGTGCAGCGCCTACGTACCTCCTCTTTGGCCCTCAGCCCAACGCCCGGCCAGCCATCGGCCGACACCAGGCAGCGCCTCGTGCGCCTCTCGGACGAGCTGGCGCAACACCTGCAAGCGATGGCGGCCCCGGCCGCTGTGCAGCAGCACGCGCAAGTATTGCGGCAGTGGGCCGAGCGACTGGGGCAAAAGCACGCTTTTGACATGCGCGACCAGGCCATGGCCACCAATGTAGCCTGGCTGCTGCGGCAGGAGCCAGCGGCCAAAGTCGTGTTGTGGGCGCATAATTCCCACATTCGGCGTGATGATTACCTCCCGCTAATGGGGCAGCATCTGGCCCGGCAGTTGGGGCCAGCCTACGTGGCCGTGGGCTTCGCTACGGGCCACGGCACGGCCAGCGTCTTGAACCCCGACGGGTCTGCCCGTGCGCTCGTGCTGGCCCCCCCTCTTCCCAACTCCTACGAGGTGTGGCTCGACCAGGCGGCCCCGCCCATCTACTTCCTTAACCTGAGCCGCGCGGCCGCAGCTGACAAATGGCTGACCACGGGCCGCAAGTTTCGCAATATTGGCGCGACGGAACTACCCCGCGGCGCGGCAGGCCAGTTTATGTGGTATGCCCCCCTGACCCAAGCCTTCGATGCCCTATTTTACCTGCACGAGACTTCCGCCTCGCAGCTCTACCGGACCGCGCATCCGGCCCGGTAGCTGTAGTACCTTTTTTTACCTGCTGTAAGCGAGCAGCAGGTTTGGTACAATGGCAGCGACATAACAGAAAAGACCTAGCCTATAAAGCAGCTAGAGTAGCCCCAGAGCGGTTTCGGAGGCGCTACATCCAGCCCTGCACCAACCCTGAATAGGTGCTAACTAAGGGGTTGAGGTGCCTGTAGCCTAGCTTTATGCTGGGTAATAGTACCCTTCTTGCTTACGCCGGTTGCTGCACGGCTGCGTTTATGCCTCGTCTTTACCAAGCTTCTTGTCTGCTAAGGAACTGGTTTATTTTTTTGCTAGCGTGCGTTGCCTTGCCGGCTCCTGCTCAAACGCCGGTTAGCTGCGACTTAGTGGCGTTGGATGCGCCTGCTGCTAGTGCGAATAGCTTTTTTGGCAACCGGGTCAGTATCAGTACGCGCTTTGCTATTGTGGGCGCCCCGAGCTTTTCGAGCGCTACTGGCAAGGCATATATTTATGCGTATGTTGCGGGGGCCTGGGTTTACCAGCAAACCTTAAGCGACGCCGGCTCGCTGCCGGCTGATAGCTATGGCCACAGCGTTTACATCGACGAAACGACTGCCGTAGTCGCGGCGTACTCCTATTCCCGGCCGGGCGCAACTGGCAGCAGCGGGGCACTGTACATCTACACGCTGCAAGGCACCCAATGGGTAAAGACGGGCTTTATCACCAATCCGAGCCTGCTTACGTCGACTTTTGGCTGGGCCATCGCCAAGAGTGGTACCGACTTGGTAGTTGGTAATGGCGATACTGGCGGCGCGCTGACTAATTCCGTATTTGTTTATCGGCAGCCCGCCGTGCCCACATTACCCTGGGCGCTGGTTGCTACGCTTGTGCCACAGGCGGGCAATACGGGCTACGACTACGGGTATAGTGTGGCCATTGACAATGATGAGCTGCTCGTGGGGGCCATTGACCGTTTCAATCGCGGCCGCAATGCAGCTTATTTCTACCACCGCACGGCCGCTGGGGTTTGGCAGCTACTCCAAGTCGAATCCTACGTCAGCGGAACGCTGGCGAGCAATACCGTTGGTGTGCATGGCAGCTACGCAGTCGTTGGCACTGATTCTAATCGGGGCGTGCGCATTTATGGCCGCACCGCTTCCGGCTGGCAGCTCCAGCAAACGCTGTTCAGTCCCGATAGTTTTGCCGGGCGCTACGGGTTAACGGTAGCTATTAACAGGAAAGTGCTGCTAGTGGCCAGCCCTACGGGCAATACTGCCCCGATAGGGTCAGGCGTCGTATTCCGGTATGAACTGCGCAACGGCAGTTGGCAGCTGCGGCGGCGCTATACCGTGCCGCAGCCCCAACTTGGCGACGTGCTGGGTGCCTGGGTTGGCATAGACCCCAGCAGCAACAATCTCATTATTGGGGCGCCGGGCCGCACCTCGGGTGGGGTACCAACGGCCGGGCAGGCATTTGTGCTGTGGAACCCCGTAATTCAGCCAGCGGGCCCCTTCTGCCCGACTGGCTTGCCGGTAACCTTGCAAGCAACGGCCCCGGGGGGCATTTGGGCTGGCCCCGGCATTACAAATTCTCAGACGGGGCAATTCAATCCTGCGCAGGCAGGTACGGGCACCCACTATGTCACCTATTCACTCGTTGCGGGTGGCTGTACGCACCTCGATACGGCTGCTATTTTAGTGCAGTCCGCAGTGCGCATTAGCCGCCCCACCTTGCCCCCACTTAGCTGTAGCCGCGATACTACCATTACCCTGGCGGCTACTGTGCCCGGTGGCGTATGGGCGGGGGCCGGCATCACCAATGCCCAAACGGGAACCTTCCGCACGGCGGTGGCGGGGGCCGGCCGGCACTTGCTGACGTATACCGTGGCCAACTCCTCCCTCTGCAATCAGCAGGATACCCTGAGCGTAGTGGTTCAGCCAGTGGCAGTTCGGGTGCAGGCGGTAAGCCGCCACCTGCGTTGTACCCGCGATACAATCTTCGCCTTACAAGGCTCGCCAGCGGGCGGTAGCTGGCAGGGGGCGGGCATTTTAAATGGCTCGGCGGGCACTTTTAGCTCGGCCGCCGCCGGCCCCGGCCGGCACCTGCTAACTTACCGCCTGCCAGCGGGCCCCTGTAGCGGGCAGGATACGCTTAGCCTAGTCGTGCAGCCAGCCAGTGCCCGGATACTTACCGCGCCCCTTACGCTGTGTCGGCTCGATACCCTGCTGCAACTAGCGGCCACCCCGCTGGGCGGTACGTGGCGTGGCGTGGGTATCGGGCCTGCGCAACCGGGGTTTTTCTCGGCGGCGCTCGCGGGCGCCGGGCGCCACCTGCTGTACTACGAAGTAGGTACCAGCAAATGCCGGGCGGTGGATTCTGTGGCAGTGGTCGTTAGCCCGGTGCCAACTCCCGTAATCAGCCCCAATAGCCTCGTCACGCTACGCTGTGGGCAGCTTGCTGAGCTTTTAAGCGTTCGTACGACCAGTATTTCGGCCCGCTACGAGTGGCAATACGCTACCAGTTCCGCATCGCCCTGGCAGGTACCAGCCGTCGGCAATGGCCAGCCCACTTACCAAGCTACGCAGGTGGGGCTTTATCGCGTGCGCGTGCTACAAGGTAGCTGCGCGGCCACCTCTACCACTGTCGAGGTGCGCAGCGAGCCAACGCAAGCCCTTTTTATTCCTAATATATTAACTCCCAACCAGGATGGGCGCAACGACCAGTTTGAGCTAGCACTACAATATCCACGCACGTTCAACTTACAAATATTCAACCGCTGGGGACAGGAGGTATTTCACACGAATACGTACGGGGATTTCTGGACGGCACCGACCGCGCCGGCTGGTGTCTACTACTATCTCTGGCGCTATACCACTGACTGTGAACCCAATGAACATACGGTAAAAGGGTGGGTAGAGGTAGTGCGCTGAGGCGCAACTACTGTCGGTGTTGAACAGGTACTAGCCGGCAGCAACGCCTCCGGGTGGTTGATTCTTGCGCAACGATAGCCACACGAGGCAAGTCGAAAAACTTCCCTTGAAACGGACTAGAAAACCGGGGTTTTGGGGACGGGGCCCGGGTCGGGGTCTCCTCCCAAAACCAGTCCACTTTCAACTAGTTTTTAGCGCTCCCACCAGTTCGGAACGCGCCCGCATGATACCTTAAATAAACGGTTTTTTGCTCATTTAGGAGCTATATATGCGTTCGCCTCAATGGAAATTCTTGCCTAACCTGCGCCATGGTTACGTAACAATGCCGTAGCTTTGCACCGTGCTTCAACCCAAAAACCTGTTGACGAAGCGCGAGACCCTGCTCAGCAAGGAACCGCGAATGGACCGCAAGGTCTTCGTCGCCATTGGTTTTCCTGATTTTGCCTTTGGCATTTCCGTTGTTTTTTCTGATTGTTGCCCCGCTACCGTTTCGGATTCCGAAACGGTTTTTTTATGTCCGCTGAGTTCGGCGGCTGCCGCCGTGCCGCCAGTCCGGCTACCCGCCGTGGGTAATGGCAGCTAAGGCTGCGCCCTGTCCATTTTATAGTAATCGCCCTCATTTTTCCTCCCCTATCGGTATGGCACGTAAAGACCTGCTCGACATCGCCTCCCTCCACCGCGAGGAAATCGAGTTCCTGCTCGACCAATCCACGTCGTTTAAAAAATTGTTCACCCGCTCGGTGAAGAAAATCCCCGCCCTTGAGGGTAAGTCCGTGCTCATGCTGTTCTACGAGGCCAGCACCCGCACGCACTCTTCCTTCGAGGTCGCGGCCAAACGCCTCTCGGCCGAGGTCACGAACTTCGACGTCGACCACTCCTCCATCACAAAGGGCGAGTCGGTGCGCGAGACCATCGAGACGCTCCAGGCCATGCGCACCGACTACATCGTCGTGCGCCACAGTCACCCCGGCCTGCCTGGCATGATTGCCCGTCAAACCACAGCATCGGTCATCAATGCCGGCGACGGAGCCCACGAACACCCCACCCAGGCCCTGCTGGACGCCTTCACTATCAAGGAAAAATTCCCTGACCCTAGGGGCAAAAAAGTCCTCATCATTGGGGATATTCTCCACTCCCGCGTGGCGCGCTCGACCAGCACCCTGCTGCAAAAGCTGGGCGTCGAGGTGGCGTACCTCGGGCCGGGCTCGCTGGTGCCTAAATATGTCCCGGAAAGCATCCGCCGCTTCACCAACTACGAAGCGGCCATGGCCTGGGCGCCCGATATCGTGTACCTGCTCCGCGTGCAGATGGAGCGCCAGGACGTGCAGTTTTTCCCCAACGTCCGGGAATACCACCGAGTCTACGGCATCACCAACGCCCGGCTAGCGGAAATCAGCGACCGTGGCCTCTACATCATGCACCCCGGCCCCGTGAACCGGGGAGTGGAGCTGTGCGACGCCGTGATGGACTATGAGCGCAGCCTGATTACCAACCAGGTTGAAAACGGCATCTCCGTGCGCATGGCCGTGCTCGACTGGCTCACGCCGGGCGGGGATTTCCCGAAGCAGGAAGCGTATGCCGCCCCGCAGCGCGCCGGTTCGTCGGTGATTATGCCCTAAATGCCGGACGCGGCGGCTGATTCCGCGCTTTAACTTACATCTTACACAACCCCTGCGGTTTACAGAAATTATCACTTCATGCTTCTCCTTCAAAATGCCCGCATCGCCTCCGAAAATTCACCCGTACTTGTCGAGAGTGATGTCCTGATTGTCGAAGGAAAAATTCAGGATATTGGCAAGAGCCTAGCCATTCCCGAGGGTGCCCGGGTTATCGACGCGCGGGGCCGGGTGCTAATGCCCGGTATGTTCGATGCCCACGTCCATTTCCGCGCCCCCGGCTTTGAGAACAAGGAAACCATCACCACGGGCAGCGAGGCGGCCATTAATGGCGGCATTACCGGCGTGGTGATGATGCCGAACACCCGCCCGGCCCTCGACTCGGCGACCTCGATAGCCACCGTGCTGGAAAATGCCAAGCACCGGTCCCGCATTCCGGTGTATACTTCCGGCTGCGTTACCAAAAACCGCGAGGGCAAGGAACTGGCCGAAATCGAGGGTATGCGCGGCCTCGGGGTGAAGATGCTCACCGACGACGGGGATACCACCAACGACCCAGCGGTGCTGCTGCGGGCGATGCAGTATGCCACCGAGTTTGGGATGTTTTTCGCCAGCCACTGCGAGGTGCCGGAGCTAGCTGGGCCACGCGCCCTCAACGAAGGCGTGATGAGCTACCGGCTCGGCATCAAGGGCTCACCAGCGTGCGCCGAGGAAATTATCATCGACCGCGACATTCGCTTGGCCCGGGCGGCGGGCGCGCACGTGCACATCCAGCACGTTTCCAGCAAACTGGGCATGGAAACCATTCGCTGGTGGAAATCGCGCGGCGATGTGAAGGTGACGGCCGAAGTGGCCCCGCACCACCTGATGTTCACCGACGAGCACATCGGCGACTACGACACGAACTATAAAATGAACCCGCCGCTGCGGACGCAGGCCGATTGCGATGCGCTGCTCGAAGGCCTCAAAGAAGGCGTATTCGACCTCATTGCTACCGACCATGCGCCGCACACGCCGTTCGAAAAAGCCCAGGATTTCATCAGCGCGCCCAATGGCATCACCGGCCTAGATACGGCCCTAGTGTCGCTCTACCACCACTTTGTCGAGCCCAAAAAATTCGGGTGGGACCTGGTAGTGAAGCGCTACTCGGCGGAGCCCCGCCGCCTGATGGGCCTGCCAGTAGCCGCCATCGAAGTCGGCCAGCTAGCCGAGTGCGTGTTATTCGATACTGAAGCGGAAACGACCTTTACGCGGGAATTCATGAAATCAAAATCTCAGAACACGCCCTTTATCGACCAGACGTTGAAGGGACGGGTAGACCTAGTGATTCTAGGCACGGAAATTCTGCTGGAGCGCTAACCGTTCGTTGCGCTTGGGCCTGAATCAGCCCGGAATTCAAAGTGAATTCCGGGCTGATTCTTTTAACGCAGACTCATTTACGAAGCTCATCAAGAGTAATAAGAGGAATAGTCTACTAAAAATGGCCGGTTCGCGGAAGCAACTAGCGCCAGGAAGGCGCCCTTTACAGCTGACCAAAAAGCCTGCTAGCTAGCCCGTTTTACGCCGTCACCTGCGGGTGAGATAGCCGAACGCAACTTACCTAACGCTAGCCGCAAGTTATTTTTTTGGTATATACACTGGGTATACCTTACCTATAACTTGCAGCCTGAAAAGCGTGCTACGGCAAGCCACAAAAAAAGGGCCGCCATTTCCTTATCGGAAATGGCGGCCCTTTTTATTTGCTAGGCTTAACCCGTGGGGCTGGGCTTAGAGGTGAATTTCGGGTTTGGGATGCTCGCCTTGCTGACCGTCTCCGTTGACCGGTTTGGTCACAGCCTCAGCTTCGTCGAAGCCTTCGGTGCCGGTTTGGTTGGCTTTGGTAGCTTGGTTGTTTTCGGGGTCTTTGTTTTCCATCACGTGCTTAGCGCCTTCCACGAGGTTGTGGGCGGCTTCCTGCACGGCGGCGGTGGCCTTTTCTACCACGCTGTTGTGCGTTACAGCGTCAGCGGCGTCGCTGGCAACCTGCTTCACCTTATCGGCCGCGGCCGAAGCAGCGTGCGCTACCTTATCGAGCAATCCCTCTTCCTTTACGCTAGGCTTTTTTTTTTCGTCGGCCTCCACAGCAGGAGTCGACGTAGCAAAGCGTGATTTCAGCTCGTCCAGGTCCACGTTTTTCAGCACGGGAGTACGCAGCAAGTTTTTGATTTTGCGCGTTTCATTGTTGGCACGGGCAATGTTTTTGCGGTGCTTACGCTTCAGACGGGTAACGGACATGATTTCCGGGGAAATGAGATTTCGGGGGTAGTTCTGGCAAATGAGGTGCAAAAATAAGCTTTTACTTTTGGTTTTCCAAACCCTGCGTTAATAAGCGGTTAGCTTTTAGCAGCTGGCTACTCACTTTTCTTAGTAAAGACCGCCACAATCAGTTAAAAACCAACAGCTAACAGCCAAAACACAATAGCTCAAATGAATACCATCGACCTGCGCTCCGATACCGTAACGCGCCCCACCCCAGCCATGCTCGCCGCTATGCAAGCCGCCGAAGTCGGCGACGACGTGTACGACGAAGACCCCACCGTGCGCCGCCTCGAAACCGAGCTGGCCGCCCGCTTTGGCCTCGCAGCCGGCCTTTTCTGCCCTTCGGGCACCATGACTAACCAGCTGGCTATCACGGCGCACTGCGCCCCGGTTTCGGAGGTTATCTGCGAAGCCACGGCCCACGTGTACCTCTGGGAAGTGGGCGGCATCATGCACCACGCCCGCGCCTCGGTGGCCCTGCTGCCCGGCGACCGCGGCCGCCTCACGGCCGCCCAGATTGAAGGCGCCATCCGGCCCACCAACAACGTGCACTACCCCACCACCAGCCTGGTTTGCCTCGAAAACACCCACAACCGGGGCGGCGGCAGCTGCTACGCCTGGGAGGAGATGGCGGCAATTAAGCAAGTTTGCGAAGCCCACAAGCTGCCGCTGCACCTCGACGGGGCCCGCGTTTTTAATGCCTTGGTAGCCACTGGCCAGGACAGCAAAGCCTACGGCCAGCTTTTCGACTCCATTTCGGTGTGCCTCTCCAAAGGCCTCGGCGCGCCCGTCGGCTCGGTGCTGCTGGGCTCGGCCGAGTTTATTCAGAAGTGCAAGCGGCTGCGCAAATTATTTGGTGGCGGCTGGCGGCAGGCCGGCTATTTGGCCGCCGCCGGGCTTTTTGCCCTCGAAAACAACGTAGCGCGCCTGGCCGACGACCACCGCCGCGCCGCCCAACTAGCCGAGGCGCTGCGGCCCCTCCCCTACGTAGCCGAAATTCTGGAGCCCGAAACCAACCTCTTGATTTTCCGCCTCGATGAAAGCCGCCTGACGGTAGCCGACTTCCTGGGCCGGCTCGAAGCGCAGGGCATCCGGGCCAGCGGCTTCGGCGGCAGCTGGGTGCGCTTCGTGACGCACCTCGACGTAAGCGACGACATGGTGGCCCGCGTGATAGCCGCCGTGGCCGCGCTGTAGCCGGGTTTTCGGCCCCGGCAGGAATACCTGCGTATTTACCCGAAAGCCCCCGCTTCATTTCCCCCTCACCTGCCCGCATGGATTTATACAATGCCCTGGCGCTGCTGCTGGTTACCGCCGCCGCCTTCGCTTACCTCAACAACCGCTTTCTCAAGATGCCACCCGCCATCGGCCTCATGAGCCTGGCGCTGCTGGCCTCTCTGGCCCTCATCGGCCTGGCCAAGCTGGGCGTGGCGCCGGTGCTGAACCTCGCGGGCATTGTTGGCAAAATCGACTTCAGCGCCATCGTGATGCAGGTAATGCTGGGCTTTTTGCTCTTTGCCGGGGCCATCCACGTCGATGCGCGGCGGCTGGGGCAGCTGCGCTGGTCGGTGGGCACGCTGGCGCTGGTGGGCACGCCACTGAGCGTGCTTTTGGTCGGCCTGGCGATGTACCTAGTCCTGCCGTGGCTGGGGCTGCCCACCGATTTTATTTACTGTCTGCTGTTTGGGGCGCTCATTTCACCCACCGACCCGGTGGCGGTCCTCAGCATTCTCACCAAGGCCAACGTCTCGAAAGACTTGGAAATCAAGATTGTGGGCGAGTCACTCTTCAACGATGGCGTGGGCGTGGTACTGTTCGTGGTGCTGCTGGAAATCGCGCAGTTCGGCCCGCAGGAAGTAACCGTAACGCACGCGCTAACGGTGTTTTTGCAGGAAGCCGTAGGCGGACTGGCCCTAGGCACGGCGCTGGGACTGGGCGCCGCCTGGCTGCTGCGCTCCATCGACAACTACCAAGTGGAGGTGCTCCTGACGCTGGCCGTGGTGGCGGGCGGCACGGCCCTGGCCACGGCCCTGCACACCTCGGGCCCGCTGGCCATGGTGATGGCGGGCCTGCTGGTGGGCTACTTCAGCCGCAGCGGCGACATCCTGTCGGACAAGTCGCAGGAGTACATTGACAAGTTTTGGGAGCTGGTCGATGAGATTCTCAACGCCTTGCTCTTCGTGCTCACGGGCCTGGAAGTGCTGGTGCTCGACATTCCGGGCCGCACCTTCGTGGCCGGGCTGGTGGCCATCGGCGTGGTGCTGCTGGCGCGCATACTAGCCGTTACGGCCCCGCTGCTGCTGCTCAAGCTCAGCTCTACTTTCACGCCTTCGCGCCGCAGCATCCCCATCCTCACCTGGGGCGGCCTGCGCGGCGGCCTAGCCGTGGCGCTGGCTTTGAGCCTGCCCCACTCGGCACCGCGCGAAATGCTGGTAGGCATTACCTACGTGGTCGTAGTATTCTCGATTATCGGGCAGGGCCTCACCATCGGCCCGCTGGTGAAGTGGCTAGGCGCGGGCGCCGCCTCCGCCGAAGCTACCGCCGAGGCCGAGGCCACAGCGGCTCATTAGCCTACGCCCCAGCAGCAAGGCCGAAAACCTCTTTTTATACTTCCTTTGCGGGCGCCGGCAGGTGCCCGCTTTTTTTGTCTGCTGCCATGAATTTCTTCGTCATCGCCGACATCCACGGCTGCCTGCACACCTTCCAGGAATTACTCACGCACTGGCAGCCCGGCGAAATGCTGGTGCAGCTCGGCGACCTCGTAGACCGCGGCAACTACTCGCCCGAAACCGTGGAACTGTGCCGGGAGCTCAGCCAGGAATTTCCCGACAGAACGATATTTCTGCAAGGCAACCACGACTGGGGCATGGCCGAGCACCTCGGCCCCAATGGCCCCTACAAAAGCTGGCTCAGCTGGGGCGGCAAGGGCACCCTCTACCAGTACCAGCAGCACCGCGACTGGCTGGCCGAGCACGCCGCCTGGCTCAGCCACCGGCCGCTGTTTTGGGATAATGAGCACGTGGTTTTTTCCCACGCGGGCTTTGCCGACGAGCTTGACCCGTTTGACCCCAACAACTCCGAGGGCGTGCTGTGGCGGCGCAGCCCGCTGCTCAATACCGGCCCGCTGCAAGTGGTGGGCCACACCCCCACCGCCGACGGCAAGCTCCGCTACGACGCAGCAGCCAATGCCATTTACCTCGATACGGGGGCGGTATTTGGGCGCTGCCTCACCGGCCTGCACCTCAGTGAAACCGGCACGGTACTCGACGTTGTTGAGGTAGCCACGCACCCCGAAGACATCGCCTAAAACCGCCCCATGCCCGCTTTTTTGCCCCCCGAACCCGAACCCCACTGGCACGCCGCCGGCCTCGCCCACCTCACCCAGGCCGACCCAATTTTGGCCCAGGCTATCGCCAAAATAACCGCCCCGGTGCGCCCCGCCGCCCACGAAGACCTGTACCTAGCCCTGCTGCGCGCCATCGTGAGCCAGCAGATTTCGACCAAGGCGGCGGCCGCTATCTGGCGGCGCTTCACGGCGCTATTTCGGCCCGATGGCTACCCCGAGCCCCGCGAGGTGCTGCGCCTCGCAGAAGACGAGCTACGCGAAGCGGGCCTGTCGCGCCAAAAAATCGGCTATCTCAAAGCCATCGCCGACTACCAAGAGCGCGGCCTGCTCGACTACGAGCACCTGAGCCAGCTCGATGAAGAGGCCTTTACGGCCCACCTCACCGCCATTCGGGGTGTGGGCCGCTGGACCGCCCAGATGCTCCAAATGTTTGCCCTCGACCAGCCCGATGTATTCAGCGAGGGCGATTTGGGCATCCAAAATGCCATGCGCAAGCTCTACAATCTGGAGGAAACCGGCCGGGCGCTGCACAAACGGATGCTCGTTATTGCCGAGCCGTGGCGGCCCTACCGCTCGCTGGCCTGCAAGTACTTGTGGCGCTCGCTTGACCCCACGCCGCCCATCAACGCCGATTTGGGCTGGGATAGCTGAGGGTGTTGCGCGGACTTTATAGTCCGCGTCCGTCCGGCTGCACGCTTGCGGACGCGGACTACAAAGTCCGCGCAACAGCCGCCCCACGCCAAACCCCCGGCCTATATTTGGGCTTTAAGCCCACGTTACCCAACCTCCCCGCCCCACCCGATGGCCGACCCCCACGTAGCCGCCAATCCGACGCTATCCAAGACCGACCTGCTCGCCGCCAAAAACCAGGAAGCCCTGCTCGGTGGCGGCCAGGCCCGCATCGACGCCCAGCACAAAAAAGGCAAGCTCACCGCCCGCGAACGCATTGACCTGCTGCTCGATGAAAATTCCTTCGAGGAAATCGGCAAGTTCGTCATGCACCGCGCCACCGATTTTGGCCTCCACAAAGAGCACTACCTCGGCGATGGCGTCGTGACCGGCTACGGCACGGTCAGCGGCCGGCTGGTGTACGTTTTCTCGCAGGATTTCACGGTATTCGGCGGCTCGCTGAGCGAAACGCACGCCGAGAAAATCGTCAAAATCATGGATTTGGCCATGAAGAACGGCGCACCCGTTATCGGCCTCAATGACTCGGGCGGGGCGCGCATCCAGGAAGGCGTGGTGAGCCTCGGCGGCTACGCCGATATCTTTTATAAGAATACGCTGGCCTCGGGCGTGGTGCCGCAGCTCTCGGCCATTATGGGGCCGTGCGCGGGCGGCGCGGTGTATTCGCCGGCCATTACGGACTTCATTTTGATGGTCGAAAACACGAGCTATATGTTCGTGACCGGCCCCAACGTGGTGAAAACCGTGACCCACGAAAACGTAACCAGTGAGGAGCTCGGCGGGGCCAGCACCCACAGCACCAAAAGTGGCGTCACGCACTTCACCGCCGCCAACGAGGTCGTCTGCATTCAGCAGCTCAAGCAGCTACTGAGCTACATGCCCCAAAACTGCGAAGAAACCGCCCCCGCCCTACCCTACCAGCCGCAGGGCGACGAAAGCCGCCCCGCGCTCGACACCCTCATCCCCGACAACGCCAACCAGCCCTACGATATCCGAGAAGTTATTGAAGGCTTGATTGATACCAACTCCTTCATGGAGGTGCACCAGAATTTTGCCGAGAACATTGTGGTGGGTTTTGCGCGGCTGGCTGGCCGTAGCATCGGCATCGTAGGCAACCAGCCGGCCGTGCTAGCGGGCGTGCTCGACATCAATGCCAGCACCAAAGCCGCCCGCTTTGTGCGCTTCTGCGACTCGTTCAACATCCCGCTGCTGGTGCTCGAAGACGTGCCCGGCTTCCTGCCCGGCACCGACCAGGAGTGGCGCGGCATCATCACCAACGGCGCCAAGCTGCTCTACGCCTTCTGCGAAGCCACCGTGCCGCGCATCACCGTCATCACGCGCAAGGCCTACGGCGGCGCGTATGACGTAATGAACAGCAAGCACATCGGCGCGGATATGAACTACGCCTGGCCGACCGCCGAAATCGCTGTAATGGGGGCCAAAGGCGCCGCCGAAATCATCTTCAAGCGCGAAATCGCCCAGGCCGAAGCCCCCGAAGCCAAGCTCCAAGAAAAGGTGGATGACTACCAGCAAAAGTTCGCCACGCCCTACCGCGCCGCCCACCGCGGCTTTGTCGATGAGGTAATTCTGCCTTCGCAAACTCGCCAGAAACTAATTCGGGCCTTTAAGATGCTCGAAAACAAGGTGGATACCTTGCCGCGTAAGAAGCACGGTAATATTCCGCTGTAAACCCATCCGGCGATGGCAGAAACCCTGGTACGCTTTCGGCAATGGCTATTTTTGGTGGATAAAGAGGCCACTGCGGCAGCATATGCCACTTCGCTTACCAGTGTACCGGTAGCCTGCGGATGCCGCGATTGCCTCAATTTTGAAGCCGCGCGGGAGCTAGCGTTTCCGCCCGAAGCACTAGCTTTATTTGCAGAGTTAGGCGTGGATTACCGACGCGAGGGCGAAGTTTTCCAGTACCAACGACTGCCCAACGGCCAGCACCAGTACGGTGGCTGGCTGCATTTTCAAGGTGCTATTATAGATGGCCCCAATTTTTGCTCAACTGCGAAAAATAAAATCGCGCAGCTAACCGATTTATTCAGCATCGGTTTCACTGCTGGTAATGCTCCCAGCATCTTTTCTAATTTGCATCGCACCGTGCAGATTGAGATTGAAACGTACATCCCCTGGCTTCTGACCGATGTACCCGAACCTGACTAACTTATTCTATTTACTTCTTTCCTATGCGTCCCGAGTCGTTTGCTTTTCTCGAAAAATACCTCAATAATCCCTCGCCCACGGGCTTCGAAAAAGAAGGTCAGAAACTGTGGCTGGAATACATTAAACCGTACATCGACTCGTATTTTGTCGATACCTACGGCACCGTAGTTGGGGTAATTAACCCCGAAGCGAAATACAAAGTCGTCATTGAGGCGCACGCCGACGAAATCTCGTATTTCGTTAATTACATCACCAAAGAAGGCTACCTGTACCTGCGCCGCAACGGCGGCTCCGACGCCTTGGTAGCGCCCAGCAAGCGGGTTAATATTTTTGGCGATAAGGGCATCGTGAAGGCGGTATTTGGCTGGCCCGCCATCCACGTGCGCAAGGTGGAGCAGGACAAAGCGCCCACCATCGAAACCATTTTCCTGGATTGCGGCGCCTCGTCGGCCGATGAGGTCGAAGAAATGGGCGTACACGTGGGCTCGGTCGTGACGTTCGAGGACGAGTTTACCGTGCTGAATGACAAGTACTACGTGGGCCGCGCCCTCGACAACCGCGTGGGCGGCTTCATGGTGGCCGAAGTGGCCCGCATGCTCAAGGAAAACAACCGCCCGCTGCCCTTCGGCCTCTACATCGTGAATGCCGTGCAGGAGGAAATTGGCCTGCGCGGGGCCGAAATGATTGCCCACCGCATCAATCCCGACGTGGCCATTATTACGGACGTGACGCACGATAGCCAGTCGCCGATGTATGAGAAGAAAACGGCCGGCGATATTTCCTGCGGCAAAGGCCCGGTAATTACCTACGGCCCGGCCGTGCAGAATAATCTGCGTGATTTAATTATTACGACGGCCAAGGAAGCGGATATTCCCTTCCAGCGCGCCGCCGCCACCCGCGCCACCGGCACCGATACCGATGCCTTTGCCTACTCAGGCTCAGGCGTGGCATCAGCGCTCATCTCGCTGCCGCTCAAGTACATGCACACTACTGTCGAAACCGTACACAAGGACGACGTGCAGAACGTAATTAACCTGATTTACGAGACGCTGCTGCGCATCGAAGATGGGCAGGACTTTCGCTATTTCAGCTAATTAATTACCTGCTTAACTAGTTTGCCATCCTGAGTTGGTGAAAGGCCTTAATAATCTTATTAAGGCCTTCCATCAACTCAGGATGCTGTTTTTTATATGGACTTACCGCAATTTCCAAGCCTACCACTCACCGTTACCGACCAACTAGGACGACGCGTGGAAATACCGTTTCCACCGCAGCGCATTGTGTCGTTAGTACCCTCCCAAACCGAATTATTATTCGATTTAGGCGTTGGTAAGCGGGTGGTTGGCCTCACTAAATTCTGCATTTACCCGCCCGAAGCGCGCCAAGCGGCTACTATAATCGGTGGCACGAAGAATTTTGATTTTGATAAAATCACGGCTCTAAAACCTGATTTAATTATTGGGAATAAAGAGGAAAATTATCAAGCTGGCATTGAGCAGCTCGCGGCAAAATACCCCGTGTGGCTAAGCGACATTAGCGATTTGCCACAAGCACTGGATATGATTCGCCGGGTTGGTTTTATTACGGGCGCTAAGAATAAGGCGGAGCAAGTAGCCGCTGAAATAAGCAATTCCTTCGCTGCCTTGGTAGCCCCAGAACCCGCCGTTTCAGCCGCCTATTTTGTCTGGCGTAGACCGTACATAGCGGCAGCTAGCAGCACGTTTATCGACGATATGCTGCGGCGGGCAGGCTTTCGCAACGTGTTTGCCCACCTCGGCCGCTACCCCGAAATAACGCCGGAGCAATTGGCTGCTGCGACGCCCAACCGCATTTTATTATCCTCCGAGCCGTATCCGTTTAAAGACAAGCATTTGGCCGAATTTAAGGAGCTATGCCCGACGGCAACAATTCAGCTAGTCGATGGTGAATTATTCAGTTGGTACGGCAGTCGGCTCCGGTTGTCGGCGGCGTATTTCCAAACCCTACGGGCGGCCTGCGAGCCAAAATAAGCCCACCGGCAATACCTTGCGCCCCTAACCCACCCGGCTTATGGACCAGCGCATTATCAACCTGTTTGACGAGTACACCCACCGCCCGCTGTCGCGCAAGGAGTTTTTGGACCGGCTTCTGGTGCTAGCCGGCAACGTGGCGCTGGCTTCCACCGCCCTAAGCGTGCTGGAGCCCGGCTACGCCCACGCCGCCACCGTGCAGCCGCTGGCCGAAAACCTGACCGAAGAAACCGTGACCTGGCCCGGCGATGGCGCCACCGTAAGCGGCTACCTGGTGCACGCCAAGGGCAAGAAAAAGCGCGGCGCGGTAGTTGTAATCCACGAAAACCGGGGCCTCACGCCGCACATCAAAGACGTGACGCGGCGCGTGGCGCAAGCTGGCTACCTCGCACTGGGCGTTGATGCGCTGTCGGTAGCGGGCGGCACCCCGGCCGACGAAGACCAAGGCCGCACGCTCATCGGCCAGCTCGACGCGGCCAAAAACTTGAACAACTACCTCGCGGCTCTCACCTACCTGCGCGCCCGGCCCGAGAGCAATGGCCGCACCGGCTGCGTGGGCTTCTGCTGGGGCGGCGGCCTCGCCAATCAACTCGCGGTGCACGCCCCCAAGCTCAACGCCGCCGTGGCCTACTACGGCCAGCAGCCCAAGGCCGAAGACGTGCCCCAAATCAAGGCTAACATCATGCTGCACTACGGCGGCCTCGACCAGCGCATCAACGCCGGCATTCCGGCCTACGAAGCGGCCCTAAAAGCCGCCCATATACCCTACGAGCTATTTGTGTACGAAGGCGTTAACCACGCGTTCAACAATGACACCTCGCCCGCCCGCTACAATGCTGAGGCCGCCAAACTAGCCTGGGAACGCACGCTGCGACTATTTAAGGAGAAGCTGGGGTAAGCTACCAATAAACATGAAGTTTTACTATCTACTTGCTGCTTTTACGCTACTGGCAACTAGCTGCTCAGTGCTGGACCATGAGTCTGATTTTATAGCTTCTCCACAAGCAGATTATTCTATAAAGTCGAAAGTCAACCGCTCGGATTCTGACCGTAAGGATTATGCGCTGTTAACACTGTTTTTGTTTGACAGAAATCACAAGCAGCTTGATAGTTTAAATACTCACGCCGGCGATGTAATGGCTTGGGCCGTTGGTTGGGGTGATGCTAGCAGTATTGTAGTTTACAGCAGTGATATAGGTACTCAGGCGTGGACTATACGTGGTGGCAAGTTTAAGTCAGTAGCAGTTACCAAAACCTTACAGAAACAAGCCGATATATTTTATAAAACTAAGTACAAGAAATAGGTATTTGTAAGCCTACAGAAAGCATATTCTGTCATGCTGAACGCAGTAAAGCATCTCGTGTGGCACCGTAATTCCTTACGTTAGCCACGAAGCGAGCGAGATGCTTCACTGCGTTCAGCATGACAGACAAATTAGTTAAACCAGCTTATCCGGTGTAATCGGCAATTCGCGCACGCGTTTGCCGGTGGCGTGGTACACGGCATTGGCAATGGCGGCGCTGAAGCCCACGATACCGATTTCGCCCAGGCCTTTCGCACCCACCGGGTCTAAATAGGTATCGGGTTTGTCGATGAATAGCACGTCGATAACGGGGGGAATGTCAGCGTTTACCGGCACGTGGTAATTGGCGAGGTCGTGGTTGGTGACGCGGCCGAAGCGGTGGTCGAGCACGGCGTCTTCCATCAGCGCGAGGCCGAGGCCCCAGGTGATGGCGCCGTACACCTGGCTTTGGGCGGTTTTTGGGTTCATGATGCGGCCCGCATCAATGGCCGACACCACGCGGCTCACGCGAACCTCGCCGGTGTGGGCGTGCACGCGCACCTCCACAAAACTGGCGCAGAACGACTTGCCCGATTTAGGGCCTTTTTCGGGCACCTCGGCTGCTTCACGCACTACCTCTACCGGCGAGTGCGACGCATCGGCGGCCGCGCTGCCGGCCAGCTGCTGGCGTAGCGCCGTGCAGGCTTCGTGCACCGCCGCGCCCACCGAGGCCACCGTGTGCGAGCCAAATTGCCCCGGCGCAGGCGGAAAAGCCGCGTCGCCGAGCTCGAAACGCACCTTTTCGGGGGCTATGCCGAAGGCATCGGCAGCTATTTGGGTCATTACGGTGGCGGTGCCGGGGCCTACATCGGCAGTGGCGCTTTGCACCAGCAGCGTGCCATCGGGCAGCAGGCGGGCACGGGCGCTGGCCTTGGCCCGCACCGCTTTGTAGATGCCCATGGCCATACCCTGGCCCACCAGCCAGTCGCCGTCGCGGGTGGCGGCGGGCGTGGGGTTGCGCTTGGCCCAGCCAAATTTTGCGGCGCCGCGCTCGTAGCACTCGCGTAAGTAGTTTGTGCTCCAGGGGTGCTCGTTTTCGGGGTCTACCTCGGCGAAGTTCTTAAGGCGCAGGGCCAATGGGTCTAGTTGAAGGGCATACGCCAGCTCATCCATCGCCGACTCTAAGGCAAAAGAGCCAGTGGTTTCGCCGGGGCCGCGTGCCCAGCAGGGCGTGCTTAGGTCGAGCGGCACGAGCTGGTACGTGAGGTTGGCGTTGGGGCAGCGGTAGCCCGATTTGGTGGGGTGCAGCGTGCGCTCCGTAAACTCTTCGTAGCGCGAGGTGGCCCCAAATACCTCGTGCGACACGCCCACGAGCGTGCCATCGGCTTGGGCACCCAGCGCCACGCGCTGCACCGAGCGCGGCCGGTAGCCCACCATGTTAAACTCCTGCTCGCGGGCGTTCACCACCTTCACCGGGCGGCCTACCACCTTGGCCCCCAAAATGGCCGCCATTTCGGGCGGCCAGATGCGCGACGAGCTGCCAAACGCCCCGCCCACGAACGGCGAATGCACCTGCACGGCCTCCTTGGGCAGCGCCCAGAGCTTCATCAGGTCTTTCTGGGCCAGCGTGGGCGCCTGGGTTTTGTTCCAGACCGTCAACTGGTTGCCCTGCCAAGCGGCAATGGCGGCGTGCATCTCCATTGGGTTGTGCACCTGCAAGGGCGTCTGGTACTCGTGGGCTATTTGCACGGGAGCCGTTTTGTAGCCCTGGGGCTCGCCGCGGGTGTAGTTTTCGCTGCGCTTGGGCGTATAGCTGTGAGCCAGGTTTTTGGTGATGTCCGTTTGCGAGGCGGCTTGCTCGTACTGCACGCGCACCAGCGAGGCCGCGTACTGCGCCTGCTCCAGGGAACTGGCGATGGCCAGCGCCACGGGCTGATTGCTGTAGTGGATTTTATCGTCAAAAAACACCCGCAACTGCTGGCCTTCCACCCGCTCGTCGGGCTTTGGGTTTTCGTAACCGGGTACTTTGGGCGAGTTGAGGTGCGAGACGATGGCCAGCACGCCAGGCACTTTAGCGGCCGCCTGCGTGTCGAGGTGCGCGATGCGGCCGGCGGCGATGGTGCTGGTTACCAGCACGCCGTGCACGCAGCCGGGCACGGCGTGTTCGGCGGTGTAGCGGGCCTGGCCGGTTACTTTCTGGCGGCCGTCGACGCGACGCAGGGGTTGGCCAATGGCGGGAGCTTGCATAGCTGAAAAGTACAATTTAGTGGAATGTACAGACGAGAATTTGCGTTGTGGCGTTATAGTACTGCTTATCTATTATCGCCTGCGGCCTATTTGCTATTCGGCGTGCGCTATCCTATTTATGCTACCTTTTTCTGCTGCCCAACTCGCGCTTAATCAGCTCCTGCACCAGCGCCTACGCGACGCCCGCTGCCACCTCGGCCGCCTCGACGTGAGCGCGCCGGGCACCTACCTCAGCTTTTCAGGCGAAAAGCCTGATGGCGCCACCCTTTTCTTCTGGGAATTTGGCCAGCGCTTTCACCAGCTAGTGGCCGACTATCTGCAAGAGAGCTACGACGAGAACACGGCCCAACTCACGGTGCATGTCGATGTAGCCAAAGAGGAATTTCGCTATTCGCACCTCTCCAAGCAGCAGCAGGCCGCCGACGAAGCGGCGGAAAAACAGCGGGCTACCGAGCGGCGGGGGGTTGGGTATCAGTTGCCCTACCGGCCGGGGCCGGGAGCTAGCCAAGCGTAGTTCACCTAACTAATGACCTGTACTATCTACTTAAAAAGGCCCCGCCGAGCGAAGCTCAACGGGGTCCTTTTAGATAAAACCGCCTCCTTTACTGTGGTTTCACGGCAGCGGGCAGCGGCTTGCGGGGTAGCTTTTGGTCGCGCATGGCGGCGTTGTA
>Ga0265780_10000991_pt1 | contig 41733 bp, 19 predicted proteins | sample P1T30metagenome_FD_192432 | JGI IMG/M metagenome (GOLD analysis project Ga0265780, IMG submission 192432) | Plant litter microbial communities from East Loma Ridge, Irvine, California - P1 T30 | ecosystem: Environmental > Terrestrial > Plant litter > Unclassified | place: USA: California...
CCTCCGAGGTTGGGACTGGTGTTGCGCCCGCTGTTGGAGCTGTTATCTGTACGATGTATAAAACCTGTTTGTACGTTACTTGACAGGCTGTTCGTATGGGTATAACTGTAACTGATCGTGGGCTGTACCCTAAGGAAATTAGCGCTGTCTATATCGTATTCAAAATCAATATTAAAGGTATGATTTTTTGTATTGTTATCACTGTTACTTTCGTGAGCAGAGTAGGTGGTACCGTTGGTCGAGTACCTTTCAGAAATACTGCTGTTGAGCGAATTATTGTCAGTAAAGTTGTAAGAGTAACTACCGTTAAAGCTTATTTTCTTGCCCCACTGGTCCCGGTACCCTACCGAACCACGGCCTCTTGTAGAAATACCGCCGCTGGCGCCTGACGAACCTTGCCCTCCTGAATTATTGTTGCCATTACCCTGGTTGTTTCCCCCTCCCCTGCCTGAGGAAATATTACCTGAGAAGGCATTGCTGTTCCCCCCGGCCACTCCATTAACCGAATTGTTAAAATTGAGGTTCGTATTGAGCTGCTGGTTTCCGTTTATGCGATTGCCAAATACAGAAGCGCCGTATCTTTCATTGTTTCCGGCCCCTGCATTAATCCTCGCGGTATTGCCCACCGAGCGACTGGCTTTTGTTACGATGTTAAGTACCTTCTGCGGATCGCCATCCTTTATCCCCGTTCGGGCTGCCTGATCGCCATAATCATCAACGATCTGGATTTTTTCGACAATATCGGCCGGAAGATTTTCAATTGCTGCTGCAAGGTCTCCTCCCGAATAATCTTTCCCATTTAAGCGAGCCTTGGTTACCTGTAATCCCTGTGCCATTACGGTTCCGTCTGTACCCACTTCCACACCTTCCATCTTTTTAAGGAGTTCGTCTACCGTGGCATTTTCTCTTACTTTATAATCGCTTGCCCGGTATTCTACAGTATCTTCCTTGTAAACGATTGCCGGAGTGCCGTTCACCACAACCTCGTTTAGTGTGGTAGACTGCGATTTAATGACTATAGGATCAAGTACGAGCCTTTTAGTTGCTTCATTAAACAGGAAACGCTTATTATAGTTAAGATAACCAAGCAGTCTTACGCTTATTGTAAATTGCCCTGCCTGCACATTTTTAAATATAAAGATGCCATCGAGGTTAGTGCTTGTCTTCAACGTATCCTTAGCCGACATTAAAGTGATCGTAGCGCCAATAACGGCATTTTCCGTACTGTCGGTAACAATACCGCTTACTTCATGGCTTACCTGAGCCCGGGAAATCCCTGAGTATAACAAGCTGAAAAGAGCGATAAAAAACAGTTTTTTCATTCCTCTACGGCTCATTTTGATACGAGTGCATACTTAGCCCAGAAATCTACAGGTTCCAGCATGGAGGGATCAAAACCCTGCCTTATTACAACATTGTTATTGCCACCCCCGCCGTTCATTCCGCCGAATCCGCCCGCACCTCTGCCTCCGAAGCCTGCGCCTGCAGAAAACGATCGTCCATTTACTTTGATGTTGTATGAAAACTCCTGGCCTTTTGCAGGATCCAGTGATAATAGTTTCAACGGAATGGCAAGTTCGTAAACCAGGTTATTCTCTTTATCGTAGTTGATACCTGCTTTAATTCCATATTCGTTAAAAACAGAAACGAGTGAGTCTGTAATCTCCGGGAAACCGCCAACTTTAATTTCCTTGAACTGAGAAAGCTGCTGTTTACGTCTTTCTGCGATAGCAGCAGAATCGAGGGCCTGATTCTGCTGGCCCTGCCTGATACCCTGCGGGCCCATGCGCCCCTGTCCGCCGGCGCCCCGCTGCCCCCGTTCCGGCCGTTTAACATAGGGGAACGTTACGGCATAGGCATCTTTTTCTTTTTTCTTACCTGAAGTATTTACAGTAAACGTAATACCGCCTGCCATTATTTTAGAGCTGCCTGCAGCATCTGCAGAACTCATTACCAGGTAAAGATTGTTAGCATCGTTAGATAAACTGTAAGATAACAACGTTCGCTTATTGTAAGCTGCGAATGCTGCATCGCCGGCAAGTTTCCCGTCAATTTTTACAGGAGCAGCAGACCAGATGCTTTCTTCCTGCACTTCAGGCAACTTCTGAGCGGAAGCGGGAAGACAAAATGCACTGCATAGACCTATAAAAAAACAATAATTCAAGGCTTTCATGATATCTATAAATGGTGTGATAAGCAATCTTACAGTATGTAATCAAACTAAAAAATTAAATGATACTTAACAGCCCGTAAATGATACCAATGAACCATTTTCAGCTATAAGAAATCTGGCATTTCCCGCGGGTTTTGCCATAGCTAATCTATTCAGATATGCCGGGATTCGGAGCATAGATGATGTAAAATTAATGTTATCAAAAAAAAACGATCCTGCCTGACGCAGAATCGTTAAATCAATGAGAATGTATTTCCCTCAAAATAATAGCGGAAATCCGGCAGAACCCGGATTAGTTAGTTCCACTTAAAGGGCAGGTAAAAATCGCTTACCTGTGTAAAAGCCTTAGGAGTTCCGGAGGTTGAATTTGCAAATTTTGCGGCCATACGTTCATTCATAAACCTGATTCCCGAGCCGGCACTTTCCTTTTCCCTTCTTAACGCAATACGCAGCAGGTCCGGCCAGCGATATCCCTCAAAGCCCGTTTCAAGAGCAGCTTCATTTAGTATCAGATCTTCAGTATCCTGTGTAAGATTAGACTGACTGACCAATACTCTCGGACTAACACTCATATCGAAAGAGCGGGCAGAATCGACTACTGCGTTTTTATTTAAAGCCCTGCCTCTTATGCCTATACTTCTGTACCAGTTTCCTTTTATCGTTGTTCCGTTTGTTCCGTCAAAATCAAATGGAGCGGCAATTTCGGATGTTTTGCCGTTATATCCCGTCAGTATTCCATCATTTATCAGCACGCTGGCCAGCTTGTTGTGGCCGAGACGGTTAGCTGCCTCCGCAAAACGCAAATGTAACGTGGCCGCCCTGTAAAGAATCCAAACGCCTGTAGTTTTGTATGGCAAGGTTGCATCATATGTTCTGGTATATTTAAGAACCTCCGGCTGGCCAGTATAACCGCCGTAGGAAGCATTAATACCACGGCGATCGTTAAGCCCGCCGTTATCCAGCCTCTCCTGTTTCTCCCAGTTTGCAATAGACAACGCTGAGGGCTTTACGAGGTAACTTCTGGAAGCCGAGAACAGGTCAACAAATGGATTGGAGGGCGCAAAAGCTGCATCAAAAGGCAGTGTCCACATTCTCTCCCTGTTGGTCTCAGTTTCGTAAAGTATGTTCGAGAATATATTCGCCCATGGATTTGCCGTGCCATTGGTGAGAAGCGTATTCTTGCCGGTACGGTCGTTGGAGATCCGGTAGGTATCGTACAGATCTATCTGGTAATCGCTGGTTGTGGAAAGGAATGTTGCAGTTTCCATAGCAGCTTTATAAAAAGTAGCGGCTTTGAGGTAATTGCCTTTCCATAAATTAATGTCGCCAAGCAGACTCTTCCTATGAATAAAAAACTTAAATACCCCATCTTTTACTATATATCCGTCCATAGCCATAATCAGCGTAGGGCTTGAAGATGAAGTATTCTGGTTCAGATACTTGTCAGGGATCTGGTCTGTATACTGGATAAGCGAATCGAGCAGCTGATCGAAGCTGAGCTTCGGGAATAGGGCTGTATTATTAAGATCATTAATATCTTCAACAGCTTCGGTTACATAGGGTACACTGCCAAAATGAATCCCCAGCTGCAAGTAAAGCCATGAGCGCAGTATACCAATATCAGTAGACCGCTGATAATATTGTTCGTCGTTTAAAAGGTGACTATCATGCATCAGTGCAAAGTGCTTAAGAGCATCGTTGCAGTTTATAATGACTTCATAAAACGGCCGGGGATCGGCATAGATATTACCCTGGCTTACATTATTGGTATTGAGTTCTTTCAGATAAGCATCGGCATTGGCGGTAACGTCCAGCAGATCTCCTCTTAACTCATTAAGCAGCACATATTGTTTGGCGAGCGACATAAATTTGCCGTATATGCCCAGTACGATAGCATCTGCATCATATACATTTCTGTACATCTGTTTGGTTTCCAGGGCATCTTCCGGCTCAATGTCGAATGTTTTCTTACATGATGAAAACAAGGCGAAGAAACATATAACGGGTATCAATTTCCTGAACAGACCAGATAAGTTCTTATTCATAATATAGTATAAATCAGTTTCTATTATTTATTAATTACAGTCCTACGCGTACCCCTAACTGTATCGAAGTAAACTGAGGTTCAAGACCGATGTCTACCCCTCTGGTAAAAATGCTGCCGGAAGCGCTGAACTCCGGATCGTAACCGAGGTATTTCGATACGGTAAACAGATTATTAGCAATTGCATATACGGTTGCCGACTTCACGAATTTTGCTTTGAAAGGCAGATCATAATCGACAGATACGGTTCTTAACCTGAAGAACGAGCCATTTTCAATCCAGCGGTCTGAGAAACGTGAGTTGCCGGCGGGGTCGCCCCAGACTGCTCTTGGCATATTGGTTACCTGGCCGTCTGCCCGCCATCTGTTAAGCACAGCCGGGGTTTGGTTCTCGTAACCAGACATGGATTCGAGGTCTGCCCTTATTCCGTTATAGATATCATTTCCGCTGCTGAATGTAAATAAAGCACCCAGGCTCCATCTCTTGTAAGAAAATGAATTACTGAGAGCACCTGTAAAATCAGGATTCGGATCGCCAATAACCACCCTGTCGTTCTCATCAATAAGATGATCGTTGTTGATATCTGCAAAGCGCACATCGCCACCCTGCAGCGGCACGATTGTTCCGTTGGCAAGTTTATTGGAAATACCGGATGCTGCAGCCTCTTCATCAGACAGATATACTCCATTGGTTTTATAACCGTAGAATAAATTAGCCGCATCGCCTACCCGGGTGATCATTGTTGCACTACCGTAAGCAGTTATGATATTATCATCGGGCAGCTTTGTTACCTCACTCCGGTTGCGCGACAGGTTTATGCCCAGATCCCATTTCAGCTTCTCCTTATTGATGATCCTTCCGCTCATGGAGAGATCGAGGCCGCGGTTCTTCATAGCCCCGCTGTTGCTAAGCGCCGTACTGAACCCTCCTGCTGCGTAAACACTCTGGTATATCAGCATATTACTGGTCTTATGCTGATAGGCATCTAAGCTTATATTAAGGCGCTCGTTAAACATGGCAGCGTCTACACCTGCATTTGCCTTTGACACAGTTTCCCATTGCAATCCGGAATTACCGATATTGCCCCGAACGAGTCCCTCCCGACCGAGGAAGTTCTGAGAGATGTAATAAGTTTTTGCGTTATAGTTGCCGATATCATCGTTCCCGGAAACGCCGTAACTTAATCTTAGCTTAAGTGTTTCGACAGCTTTACTGCGGGCCATAAATTGTTCCGAAGAAAGCAGCCAGGCAGCCCCCACAGAGGGCAAAACTGCATATTTGTTTCCTGCTAAGGTAAGGGCGTTATCTATATTCTTTCCAAAGCGTGAAGAGGCATCGGCGGCAATACTGAAAGATAGAAAATACTTGTTTAATGAATTATAATCAACGTTAAGGTAAGTGTTTAACCAGTTCCACTGACCCAGATTTCCACCTACTACCCTTAGTGAACTCTCGCCACTGCCTAAAGTTACGAAATCGTCGCTGGCCGTATTGTAGGCCAACCCGTAATCAGACTCGCTTTTACTATTATTAAAACGAAACCCGGCGTTGGCAGTAATTTTATTTGAAGAGTTTATTGCGTATTTATAAGATACCCAGCTGTCTGTATAGATAGAATACAGCCGTTCTACTGATGCTCCGGGCCTGTTATAGGCTATAGCTGTATTAAGAGCAACAGGCGAGATACCGATTTCAGGTATAAAAGTATTCTCCCGTACTTTATCAAATGTAAGGCCGACCAGGGCATTCAAAGAAAAAGCATCGCTGAAAGAATAGTCGAAACCAGCTGAACCCATAAAGCGGTAATTCCTGTTAACCTGCTGAATTCCGTCGATAGCTGCATATGGATTGCTTTTAGAAAACAAGTCGACACCAGCGGTGTTGGGCGACAGGATATTATTTTCCGAAACCTCATGCGAAGTAAGAAAAGGTGCTTTTATAAGACTCAGATACATGGGGTTTGTGTCAAATGCCGAGCCCTGATCCCTGAGATCCTGCTCGCTTCTTGTGAAAGCCAGGTTAACACGGGCTTTCAATTTTGGAGAGAGGTTGAGATTTGCATTGAAACGTGTCTGATAGCGGTTAAGACCGGTATTGGCAATTAAACCGTCATTTGACTGATATCCCATTGAAAGTGCATAAGTGGCTATATTATCTCCTCCGGTTACTTTGAGATAATAGTTTTGGTTGTAACCATTGTCTATTACTTTATTCTGCCAGTTTGTATTCTGGTGGTAAGTATAATAGTAAGGACCTGGCGACTCGCTCATGAAAGGCATAGTCTGAATCTGTGAACTGGTGATCCCGGGTTGTGTGGCCAGCAGATCTGACAGATATGATTTGTACAGGCCGGCGTTCATTACCGGCATATTTTCTACTTTGGCATTAAATCCGGAGTATGCTGCGAAATCCAGGTGAGTAGCTTCTTCCTTTGCCCTTCCTGTGGTGATCAGGATAACACCGTTAGATCCGCGGGTACCGTAAATAGAAGATCCATCTTTTAAAACGGTTATATTGTCGATATCCTTGAGCTCTATATTCGCCAGATGATTAGTGCGATGACCCGAAATCAGCGAGCTGCTATAAGTATCGGTATCGTAGATCATACCGTCGACCACAAGTAAAGGCGAGTTCCGTGCATATAAAGAATTATATCCCCTCAGCATAAGGTCTGCACCTATGCCCGGAGTACCAGAACGCCTCTGTACATTTAAACCGGCAAACATTCCCTGCATATAACTGTCGGGAGTTTCGCTGGCCCTGTTCCATGTACCGCGGGTATTAACACTGGCGGCAGCGTAGACCGACTGATTCCTGGATTTATTGCCGAAAGGCATTACCGCTTCATCATATACAGAAGAGTAGGCATCTTCAAAGAGTGCTACTGTTACATCTGTTTTCCCTTTGAGCGCTACTTCTTTAACCTGGTAGCCGATACTGGAAACAATAAGTAGCGCATGGTAATCCGGAACGGAAATGCTGAACCTCCCCTTGTCGTCTGTGAGCGCAGCAGAATATCCCGCAACGCTGACACTGATGGCAGGCAATGCTTTTCCGGTAGCGGCTTCTTTAACTATACCGCTTATTTTGAGATCGTTGTTATTTCTTTTAGAAACTGCGGCCGGCGCAACCGCAGTAGAATCAGCTTGCTGAGCTAATACAGCAGAAGATGCAGCAGCAAGCAGGCCTGAGATTAATAGTCTTTTTATTGACATTGTAAATACATGCATAAAAATTCAGGTATATAATACGCGTTAATTAAAGGGCACTAATTTTATGTAATCGAGAGACAATGCCGTCTGCGTTGTGCTCGTTACTCCCGTCGCAGCCGAAGCCAGGAACACATACAGCGATCCGTAAGCGGAGGCATCATATTGGCCGATATAAACTTCTTCATATGGATTCGCCAACGTTGCAATCGGGGCAACCTGAAAATAGCCGGTTCCCTGGAGCTGCGGCTCGGCTGATTTGGGAAAATAAGAGCGGTAACTAAAATTAACCCGCATGCTTATAGGTACTGTATAAAGATCGTTCAAGGCTCGCCTGTACACTTTGTATTTTACTGAATTCACAGTAGTTCTATACCTGAAATAATATAAAGGATCGGGCGATGAAGTGATGCCGGAAACGCTTACGTCTTTGAATAACAGCCCCGATGCATCTCTCTTCGTTTTTAATAAAGGGGAAGAGGGTGTTCGCAGGGAATCAGGGTATTCAGCTTCAATAAGCACTGAGGGGATCTTGTTCTCCATAAGATCGTAACTTAAGTTCTTAACTACATAAGCTATTCCGTTGCTTAGCTTACGCTGTTCTACAATGTCACTTTTGTTTACGTGTATCCTTACACCGGTAACCGTAGTCATAGTACCGGCCAGCTGATTTTCTGTATAAACGCCCGATATAACCAGGTCTTTTACAACCGCCCAGTTAGTAAGACTGTCTGATACTTCGGCTGATGCAGTAGTGTAATACGGCTTTAATTTTTGCTGTTCTGAGGCAAACGCCGCGTTATCAAGAATGATATAAGTTGAAAGGCTGTCTTCATTACTCAGATCGGACACCCTTTGAAAATAATAATTCCTTGTCACCGGACTCGTTGTACCCTCCTGGTAAACAGGGCGTTTTGTTACAGGATCGGTATAAAGAACCACTCCGTTTGTGGTATCCATTTCTGTATGTTCCAGGCTTTCGATATAGGCTTTCTGAAGTTGTGTGTTCGCACTTTCCTCCATAAATTCCCAGGCATTAAGCTTCGGCATCCCAGCCTGGTCTATAATATGTAATACTCCGTTACCTACATATTTATCGGCGGCAGAGATGCCTGCTTCTTCAAAGTTTGTTTTTGTGAACTGAATGTTCTTGCCGTCTAGCGTTTTGACAGAAAGGTTGGGTTTCGGGTTGGATGTAAAATATGTCTGATAAGAGATATGATAAGCTACGAATCTCTTAAGCTGGCTGAGGTCGTTTACAACAGCCTGATCGAGACTCTTCAGCGCATCATTATCCGGAGCCCATACGGTAAAGGTCTTAGCGAGAGCAAGGGTATCTTTATAGCCGGTTTTTTCAAGGTACTCGCTGAATTTGCTTAGATCAGGATTTTCATTTATAACCTGAAGAAGGTTTTTACTAAGGTCCTGACTGATAACTTTGTTATGATCATCCCATGCATCTTTTTTACAGCCATATATTGTTGCGGCTACGGTAAAAAAGCTCAGAAGAAAGACATAGCTCTTTTTGAAAATGGTCATTTTATTTAGGGGTATATTCAATTTATAATTAATAGTTAACCGGCAGGCTGCTGAACGTTGTTCGTACCGGCCGAAACCAGGGAATTGCAGCAGAACACGATAATGTTCTCCTGCAATTGTATTAAGGTCTTTCTATTCTGGTGCCATCAGGCTTAAACTTCGGATACTGCTGATCCATATTAGAAGGAATGAGCTGTATCATATCAACGTTATTAGTGAATTGTTTACCATTGACAGGGGTTATTCTTATCCAGTATCTGCCTGTCTGTTTGATATCAACAATACCAACCAACCTGCCGATCTGCGCACCTGCTGTACTTTCCATATATGATTTCCAGCCAATAGCTTCTTCTGCATCGGGATCGTCTACAGATACTCCGTTTACAGTCTTTTTCAGACCTGGTCTTTTAGTAGTGAAACTGAGGGTCCTGGCATTACTCAGCTGATGCTGCACGCTGTCTACACCGTCTTGCCGGATAGTTGTTTGCACCTCGCATGTAGTGCTGCCCTCTGCCTGTACATAAATACAGATCCATACTTTATATTTTCCTTTTATTACCAATGGAGTGCGGAATTCCATCCATGAAGGGTGAGTGGAGGTGCCCAGCGGACAAACCAGTATATCCTGTTTATAAGAAGTTTTTGAAGTAGACTGACCTGAACCAAACTGGTAAATAGGAGATCTTTTAACATCAGAAGAAAGAGAGCCCGTAGATGACCACTTGATGTCAGACCAGGCGTAAGCTTCTAATGGAGGAAAAGTATAACTTACCTTCTGATAATATCCTGTAAGCTTCTGAAAATCTGAAGTAGAAGTAACATCAAAATAGATCGGGTACGGCGAACGTAATTTAATACCGAAATGCTCTGAAGCGTCGTGTAACACCCCGTTATTTGCTGTTACATCGCTGTAGGTACGTATCAGGCTGAAACCGGGTTCGCGCACGCCGTTGAATTCATCGTCATTGATAAGCACGGTCTGGCCCGCCAGCCTGGAAGTAAGAACTTCCTGGGGAGCCAGTGTATTATGAGCATCGGCAGTGATTATATCTGCAAGATATTTAGCATTGTAAACGATGTGGTAATCTACCCAGAGATGCAGGCTGTCTGTAAAAGAGGATGGATTGCCGGATTTTGAATATTTTGTTTTCAGTGCACTATAATCTGCAATACCCTTGGCGTTCAATGCGCTGTCTGACTCGGCAATCACGGTAAGCCATTGTTTTTTTGCATCTGTATTATTGGCCGGGAGGATATTCAGCGTATCATAAAGCCCTGTTTCTTTCAGGGCTTTCGTGAAGATGCTGTACCTGCTGTTAGCCTCGATAAGCTGGGCCAGGGTTTGATCTGCAGGAGTCAGCACATGATTAATTACATGGATAATACCGTTACCTACAGAAATATTTGAATGCTCTATATCTGCCTGCCTGTTAACACGGTATTTTGTTACTCCATTGATATTAGATGAACCAGTAATAAGGTACTGCCCGTACATCGTGAGTTTTCCGAGTTTGCCATCGGTGAACTGGGCCGTAGCGATCGAATCTTCCAGTAAATGAAAACGCACAAAATTTTTCCAATCATCTTCACTAAGATCTTCCACGGCACTTTTGCCAATAGAAGAAAGATATTCTTTTATTGCGGCATTGTTAGGCGCAAACATAGTGTACGACCCATAAGCATTCAAAAATGAAGCGGTACCAGAGCGGGCGAGGATCTTTGTAAGTTCCGAAAACTCATCGGGATATTTTTTGAAGTAAGAGGTCATATTTACAGCGTCAGTAGTGCTGGATATAACAGACTCTTTTTTACATCCTCCTGTCAAGATGAGCAGTAATGGCAATAGTACCAGTACGTTAGTCCACAGTAAAATCTTCTTCATTTGATTTCTATTAATTGGTTATTACTGATAAAATGAATTTTGAATGAGTGACTTGTTGGTTTGCAGTTCGTAATTATAAATGGGAAGGTAATGGCTTCTGCGATCCTTATATTTATTGATTACGGTTTGCTGCTTGGCCGGCTGTGCACTTGAGGTTACCATATCCATCAGCACTTCATCATGCTCATAGTTATTTCTTTTAGCATTCCTCAGTATGTCGTACCATCTTTTGCCCTCAAAAGCAAATTCCCGGGCACGTTCATTCAGGATATATTCGGTAACTTTTAAAGATTCTGCGGGTGCGGGCTCTTCTATGACTGCATCTGAAACCACCGGTAATGCATTACGCCGAAGCCGGATATCGTTAACCATGGCAATAGCAGCCGTTCCGTTTGCAGCGTCACCGGGAGAGACCCAGGTAAGTGCCTCCGCCTTCATTAACAGGATATCGGAATAACGATATACAAACCAATGCGAAAAAGAGGTTGCTGATGTTCTGTTTCCCGTGAATTTATTAATAGATCCATTGGTTTCAAGCATGGATGTTCCGCCGCCGCGGATGTCTTTGTTTTCGGCATCGATATTGTCTATCCCATAAAGACCACCCGTTGTAATCCATTCGGCTGCAACAAGTTCTTTATTCGCCTGGCTGAACATCTGGTAAAACGGATTCAATTTGCCTTCGTAAAACTGGAACTCGAAAATGCTCTCTACAGAATTTCCGTTATAAAACACACGGTTAAACCACTCAGCCTGGGTACTTCCGGCAGGGAACAACTGATATTTTCCTGAGCTTATTATCTTATCGCATGCATCTATACATTTCTGATATTCTTCGCCCCAGAGGTATACATCTGCCTGAATAGCATAAGCAGTATACAGAGTTATGCGACCTTTATCTTCGGCTGCATTAGAAAATGCCGGCTGGCAGTTTTTTGCTGCCTGCTCTGCATCTTTTAATATCTGCGCATAAACTTCTTCCTTGCTGCTTTTTGCAAGAGGAACGATATCTGCATCTGTAGAGGTTGGTAATAATTTAAGCGGCACCTCGCCGAAGGTTCTGAGCAAATAGAAATACATCAGCGCTCTTAATCCATAGGCTTCTCCTGTAAGCGAGTTCAATTGTGTCTGCGTAAGGGTATTGTCCGTCTTTAAAACCTCTGCAGCGTTTTTAATTACCGCATTACAATTATTGATGGTTTTATATACAGCATCCCAGTTTGTTATAGCATTCGTTGACGAGATATCAGTACGGATCATATTTATCTCATCACGCGTAATGCTGCTAAGTGCAGACAGGTCATCATCAGATGCCGGATCGAATCCCGGCTGCACCATATCGGCTCTCAGCTCGCCCCATAAAAAGAGGTATTTAACAAGGGGCATGCTCCCGCCATCGAGCAGAGAGGCATAACATCCAACTACGGCAGCTTCAAGCTGCTCTTTAGTTTGCCAGTATTCATCGCTTGTCAGCCCGTCTTCAGGCCTTAATTCCAGCCATTTGTTGCAGGAAGAAGAAACCATGGACACCATAACCAACAGGATTAAGGCAGTTTTATATTTCAAATTCTTTAACATCTTATTAAGGTTATAAATTAAAATCCGGCAGTGAGCCCTACGGTGAACATTATAGAAGGCGGCGTAAGTGCCGTGTCTTCAGGGTATTTAAACGGATTGCTGCTGCCGCTTATAGAAACATCAGGATTCTGCCCGGTATATTTTGTTAAGGTAAACAGGTTTTGACCTGTTAGATAAACGCTGGCATTTTTCATTTCAAACCTGCTTGCCAGGCTTTTGCTTATGTTATACCGGGCAGTAACCGAGCTCAGCCGGATAAAAGACGCATCTTCAACATACCTGTCTGAACCGAGCCAGTTATAACCATCGTTATATAAAGCCCGTGGCATATCTGTTTCATCGCCCGGATTGCGCCATCTTCTCAGCACCGCCGTACTTTGATTGTTTACACCATACATATTGGACGTAGTCATCGCAGCTTTATTTACTATATCATATTTCCAGCGATAGCTGAAAAATGCCTGCAGGGTAAGATTACCGTTAAAAGTAACCCTCGGACCGAAACCACCGGTAAACTTTGGAATACCATTTCCCAGGTAAACCATATCCATATAATCGATATTACCATCATGGTTAATATCTTCATAGATCGCATCTCCTGCCTGGAATGTATAATCTACATTGGGGTAATTATAGCGCATATATACGACCTGTCCGTTCGGGCCGATAATCTGCTCTCCCAGTTCATTTCTTGCTATTGTTGCATCCTTATCTTTATATACCCCCTTGAACTTAAATCCGTAATAGGAACCAAAGGGATTGCCTGTGATCAGATAAGATTTATAATCTCCCTGGGCGGGCACGCCAGATACACTCTCGCGGGGGTAGAACTCGGAGATAGACCGGATGCTGTTCGCATTGCGGGCAATGTTAAAGTCGAAGCCAACCAGGAGCTTCTTTGTTTTCATTGGTATGGTATTGATATTAACTTCCCAGCCATTATTGTCCATTGTTCCAATGTTCATATTTACTTTACTGAATCCGCTGGTTGTCGGGATCCTGAGATCTTTATAGAACATGTCTTTGGTGGTATTCTGATAAATTTCTGCATCTACCTTTACCCTATTCTTAAAAATGCCGAGGTTAAATCCAATGTTCTTCCCGACAACAGTTTCCCATTTAAGTTTGGAAAGACCGATATTGGAAGAATAGATGGCTGATTTACCGGCGTACGACCAGCTATAAGGGGAGAATGTATTGAAGTATGCATAGTTACTTCCCGGCGCATTACCTGCAGCTCCATAACTCAGGCGCACGCTCAGTTCGTCCAGGAAGGTAAAGCTTTTCATGAAAGGCTCGCCGGATAAACGCCATCTTGCTGACAGACCGGGAAATATTCCATAGCGGTTTTCGGGAGCGAACTTGGAGTTTCCGTCTACCCTTGCATTCACAGCTATGATATAGCGGTCAAGAAAGCTGTACTGCCCCTGAAGTAAAACCGCCACATTACGGCCCTGGCTTTGTGTTGATTTCAGGCTGAGTCCGCTGGCTCCTGTTACCGATGGATTAGATGGGTCTGTTAAAAGCGATGATGCAGTATTTGACGTAACTACAGAATAGGAGTTGTTCCTGCTGTCTGAAGTCTGCATTGAAAGCAGGGACTGAAATGTATGCTTTTCTCCGAGTCTGGGTGTAAATACAAAATTGATCTTCGAAGCAATACCGTACGAGTCGCCATCACTGTCTGACGCCCGGTTTACAATGGTTTCTGAACTTGGGCGCCCTGTAGCTATCTGTGGCAAAAATGTTTTGGATTTCGAGTTATTAATATCAAACTGAATATCAGCGCTGGATACCAGGAGGTTCGGAATAATATCATATGTAAGATTGAATCTTGGAGTTATGCGTTCTCCCATCAGCTGGCTGAAACCTTCCTTCGCAGCTGCCAGCGGATTAAATGTGCCTTTCAGCTCGTCGTCTTTAAGAGAAGCAGATCCCTGGATATTGGATTCGGGCGAAAAATATGAACCTGTTATATTGCCGTACTGATCATATTCGTACGGCGCCATATTTGGCATTTTGTTATACGCAACCGATCTCAGCGATGAATTATAATTGAGGCTGTTATCGATATGCGTATAGGTAAGGTCTGTACGGAACCTGAGACGGCTGGAGACCGAATAGTCGAGGTTGATTTTTGTAGTAACACGTTTCAGATCAGTACCTACCGTTGTACCGCTCTGCCCCAGATACCCCACTGAAGCATAATAACGTGCTTTTTCGCCCCCGCCGCTGATCGAAATATTATTCTCGCCGGTATAGCCTGTACGGGTAATCAGGCCGATCCAGTCTGTATTATTGCTGTAATTGTAGAAATAGTAGGCGTCTGAAGGATCGTACTGAAATGCTTTGTTCTGGCCGTTATTTCCAAGAAAATCGAGCGGCAGGCCGGTTGAATTCATTATTTCTTCAGGAATCAGCATAGAATACTGATTTCCTGTTAACATAGGGATCATCTTCGGCTGCGTAGACATACTGCCTTTAAAGTTGTAGGTTATTACTGGTTTACCGGTTGCACCGCGTTTGGTATTGATGATCAGTACGCCATTTGCCGCCCTGGCGCCCCATACGGCTGTAGATGCGGCATCTTTCAGCACGGTAATATCTCTTATGTCTGTCGGGGCGATATTCAGCAACTGTGCATATCCCTGCTCGTCAGCCGTGCCGAAATTAAAGTCCTCCGGTATCTCTGTTTCGTAAGGCATTCCGTCAAGAACGATCATCGGATTTGCGTTGCCGCTTATAGAGGAGGTTCCCCTTATCCTGATAGACATTCCCGCTCCCGGATCACCCGATGTTGCCGCAAAATCTACTCCGGGCATACGTCCCTGCAACGCCTGGTCTATTGACGAGGCAGCAAGTTCTTCCAGATCTTTAGCATTGATGGTGGTTGAAGCAATGGTCGAACTTCTCTCGTCTATGTTCAGGCCTGAACCAGTATTAACAGTTTTCTTGGCAGTAATGGAAACTTCAGACAACTCGTTAGCACTGGGTTCAAGCTGAACGTTAATAGTGGTTCTGGCATTTATCGCTCCCGAGTAATAAGTTTTATAACCAATATAAGATACGGAAAGCTGGTTTTGGGTATTTGAGACCCTGATGGCGAAGTTACCGTCTATGTCGGTAGATACTCCGGTTACAGTACGTTTGTCTTTGTTCAATTCAACTACAGACGCACCAATAACAGGCTGTTTATCTTTTTTGTCTATAATGGTTCCCCTTATTGTAACATAAGCAGGTGCCTGTGCCTTTACAAGCCCACCGCCTAATGAACAAGCGAACACAATGAGAAGACTTAAACTATTTAATAGAAAGGATTTCATATTCGTTAAGTTTCGCTATGGGATTATTGGTTATAGTTTAAATAAGTATTAAGGGAATGTATCACCGTGCGGCTCGACAACTGGTTGCTGGTTCCCATCACCACGCTGGCCTGCCTGCCACGCCTGTCTGTAATCACCATGTTGTTTTTTATGTTCGTTACTTCCATCATCGTATTATCACCGCTTTCCGTTTGCAGCAGGGTTAGATAATTGTCTGATTTTTTTCCGTCGGGGACTACTGTTGCACCGTTTATAATGTGATAAAGGATGAACTTCCTGACAAGGTCCATATCTTTTGAAGAAGTCGGCGCTGCAGCAGGTAAAGCTCCGGTGTTTACATTACCTGGTAAAAGTCCCGCCTTAATAGCTTCTGTAATCGCCTGGTTAGTGGGAACAAAAACAGTGTAGTTATAATCAGGTCCCGAATTTATACCGGTGATAGCTTTGCTGTTAGCATTGTATACGTTCGAGCTTTTCAGGAACCAGTAGAAGGAGCCATAGCTATCGGGGTATGTGGCTGCCAGGTTTTCAATATGCTGCCCGACGTTTTTTTCGCTGTACGAAAGCAAACCGTCTACAATGTATGCCGGGCCGTTTATGGCACTGCGATCTGTTGAGGTAATATTCAGCCAGGTGCCGGCATCTACATTTCCGCTGGTTTGTATTTTGTTATTTTTGTATTTGATATATTCTCCGTTAAAAGACTCTATCATACCTTCGCCGGAGAGGTCATCGAACTCACCGTTAGGCGAAAGCGCAATACCCGTTTTCAGCATTCGCTGGATAATATCGCGGTATGTGGCGCTATGAGAGTAACTGGATGCGGTTGCACTTTTATATCCCCAGGGAGTGGCAGAGGTACCGGCGCTGCCCTCGTTATAACGCCAGCCTGCAGCACTTAAAACAGCATCGGGCATTATAAACACGGCATATTTTACATTCGGCTGAATGAGTGTTTCCTTTATTGCCGTTGACGGATCCTGATAACCCATGAACGTCATATAGTATGCAGGATCGAGATAAGGGATACCATAAAGCGATCTGAAAACGTTGGCATTATGTGCCTTATTAAGGCCATAAAATATCCCATTACTCAAAACTTTCTTATCGACTGCATTATCCAGCGTTACAGTGGCGGCTTCATCCTGGTAATTGGTTTTGGTCTGGAAAGTGCTGGGCCATACTGCATCTGCCCACATATGGGAGTTGATAAAGTCAATAAGTAAGGAAGCAGGAGCATTGCTGAATGAGTTTTTGTACTTGGCCAGCAATTTCCTGCGGTATTCATTCATGGCGTTATTGTTCGGAGCCAGCAAGGTCCAGCTGTTTCGCTGTGAATTTGTAGCAGCAAAAGCAATTGACCCCGGCACCTGGTAACTTTCATTATTAGGGGAAAAAGCAAGTTGTCCGTTATAAGCTTTCGCGTATACGGAATCCAGCGATCCTGATTGAACGGCATTTCGATTTGTTAAATAAGCGTTTGGAGTCAGGAAGCTAAGAGAATCCAGAAGTTTCTTAAACTCGCTGTATTCCGCTCCCGAAGACAGATACTGGTCAAGACTTTTCAAAGGGAGAATTACCTTATCAAGAATATGTATTACCCCGTTTTCCGCTGCGAGGTCTTTTTCAATAACGTTTGCACTCGCAACGTTAAAGCCGGTATAAGTTGAACCCGGATAAAATGTCTGGTAATCTGCAGCTCCGAGGCCATTGCCTGCAAAATAGTCGTCTGTAAAGTAAGGGATATATTTAAAATTATTATCGCCGTCTACATACATGGAAACATTTACCACGGTAGTTGTCAACGAATTGGTTCTTCTGTAAGTTGCATTCCTGTTGGTGGCAATAATCTGCTTAGAACCGGATGTTGCTTTCTGAACCCAGTCGTAATAAGCTGTTCTTCGCTTGAATGCCAGACCTGCACCGGCTTCATTATTTGCACCAGACTGAAATGTGCTTAACTGGTCTTTACGATATCCATTGAACAGGAGTGAATATTTAACAATTGACCTGGCTAAACTATCAGTGACTTTGGAATCATCAAGATTCTGTTCTTTATAGAACAAATCGAAAGCGGCATCATTGGGCGCAAAAAATGTCCACCAGCCCTGTGTACTCAGAATTTCCTTATATCCAGCTTTATCGACCAGTGCCAGGATATGGGTAAAATTACCTTTTGCCTGTAATTGCTGGTAGATTGGATCGCCCAGTCCGTCCGGGCGTCCGTAATACTCGTCCCATTCCTTTTTATTACAAGCCGTAAGTACCAGGCTGAAAGAAAGTAACGTAAGTGTTATTTTTAAATATGTTTTCATTTTAAAAATTAAGAATGCATAGTAAAAGCATCAGATGCTTATAGCACATCTATCAAACCTTCAATCAGGTCAAATAAAGTACTGTAGAAAACGTAATTGGTTATTACTGAAACTAATTGCTGAAAGCTGCGTCTATAGTAGCTGTGACTGCTAAGACCCGAGGATGAGTAAAAAATTTAATCATATGCTGAATATTAGGTTTGTTTATTGGTAAAAAGCTGGTTGCGTTTATAATTTTGATCCAAGATAAATCGGCTCCCTACCCCCGGCAACCTGCTCTGTGCTGTACCAAGAAATAGATGTTTAAATGTATATTTTACACTTAACAAACAAAAAAACAGAAACAACCAACCACAAACATCTAACCAACAGCATTTTATAATAAAATCGAAAGAATAAAAACGGAACACAGGCATTAGTAAAATACACTATGGTGTAAATAAAATGTTACACTTTTGCCCGCTTTGAATTTGTAAAGAGGATGTTACCGTAGGTATAAAACAAAAGAATCCCGGGCAGTAGCTCCCGGGATTCCTCTAAGATCTGTCAGATCCTTATGATATCAGCAATTGTCTACTTCCATTTAAACGGCAGATACCAGCTGGAAACATCAGTTCCGAGTCTATTGACCCCTTCGGGCACTGGCACTCCGGCAGTTACAAACTTGGCAGTTATTTTATTCTTAAGGAATTCTTTACCAGAGCCTGGATTTTCTTTTTCCCATCTCAGTGCAATGCGTAAAAGATCAGGCCATCTGTTTCCTTCAAAAGCCATTTCCAGTGCCGACTCATTTATCAGCAGATTTTCCATAGCGATTGTAAGTCCCTGCCTGTTAGTCACCGGTTTAAACTCTCTTCCAGGAATACTCATATCAAAATATTGAGCAGAGTCTACTTTAATAGCGCCAAGGCTTACACGGCCCCTTACTCCCCCGTTCTGGAACCAGGGATTCCTGTATCTTGGAGCATCCCCCTGTCTGGCATCGAAATAATAGTCAGGATTTGGATCAGGAACAATCTCATTTGCAGGATTCCTGTATACGTTAGACTGCTGAACATTGGTAACGTTTGAAGGCGCACCAGAAGCAGGCGTATAGGCATTTCTAACTCCGAGGTTCATCAAAGCGTATGCAAGCCTGTCGCGGCCATCGCGATTGGCAGCTTCTGCCATGTGCAGGTGAAGCAGGGCAGCACGATAAACCACCCATTTTGTACCGGTTTCAAAAGGGGTCAGCGGATTATAGGTTGCGATCTGTTTTTTTATTACAGGATTTGTATTTCCTCCTTTATAATCATAACTTTTTCCGAGCCCTCTGAACGTATCAAAAGGAGTATTGTCGCTCCGGGTTTGATCATTCCAGTTCTTTATTGCCTTAGCTGATGGCTTGATCAGATATTTCTCATAATAAAGATCAATAAAAGGGTTCGCAGGACTGAATTTTTTATCGAACGGAAGCAGGGTAATAGTCTCCTCAGTAGCATACCGGTCACTGTATCCTGCGGTGAAAATATTACTCCAGCGCTCATTGCCTATAAAAGTAGTTCCACTGTTGCTCGCCATACCTAGGGTGTAGGTATTGTACGCCTTCTCATCGGCAGGATTTCCGGGATAAAGCACCTGCGCATAAGCCATAAGCTTGTGATAATATTTAGCTGCCATCGGATAATTTCCCTTCCATAAATAAAGATCGCCCATGAGGTAATATTTATTGATGAACATCTTTAGCGTGGGATAAGAATCGAGAGTACTATTCAATGACACACCTGCCGGAAGATGGTCTTTATTGGCCATACTTTCGGTACTCTGTATAAGATTATCTATAAGCTGATCAAAAGAGATTTTTGGAAACTTCGATTCGTCTTTCAGATCGTCGATATTAGCAAGTGACGAAGTTATGTAAGGAACGGTACCATATTGTACTCCCAATTGAAGGTATAACCAGCTTCTCAATGTAATGATCTCGGAAGAGCGGACATTATAGTCATCCTGGCTCAGCCTTTTGTTTGCCAGCATAATATCGAAGTTCTCCAGAACATCATTACAATTAATAATGATCTCATACCAGGGTTTAGGATCAGCCCATGGATTATCTGTTGTAACGTTATGTTCATTTATCTGTTTCAGATATTTGTCTGAGTTCTGGGTTACATCTTCGAGATCTGCTCTCAATTCATTCAATACGAGATAGCGGTCGGCGATGCCCATTACCTTGCCGTAGATGCCCATTACAGCGGCATCTGCATCATAGACATTCTGGTATGCCTGATCGTACCCTAAAGCATCTTCAGGCTCCAGATCAAACATTTTTTTACATGAAAGCGTGCTTAAGCTCAGCGTGATCAGCAACCCTGCTTTAAACAATCCTTTTATATTAATTTTCATAATTTCCTTTTTAAAACAGCCTGTAATTATAATCCTACTCTTACACCCAGTTGAATTGTTCTGAACTGAGGTTCAAGACCAGTGTCAATTCCCTGGGTGAATACGCTTTCGCCTGCACTGAACTCCGGATCATAACCAAGATACTTCGCGATGGTAAATAAATTATTTCCGCTCAGGTACACTCTTGCGTATTTCAGGGCTTTAGCTTTTAATGGCACATCGTAAGTTACCGACAGCGTTCTTAGCCTTAGGTAAGAGCCATCCTCTATCCAGCGGTCAGAAAAACGTGAATTTGCTGCAGGATCACCTATTACGGCTCTCGGCACCTCGGTAACCTGACCGTCAACCCTCCACCTGTTAATCATTCGGGGACTCTGATTCTGGAAACTATTCATAGACTCCAGGTTCCTCCTCATAAAATTATAGACATCATTTCCTACGGAAAAAGTTAGTATCGCGTCCATCGAAAAACGCTTCCACGATACCATATTGCTAATCATTCCGGTGAAATCAGGATTTGGATTTCCAATTACCTGCATATCGTTCTCGTCTATAAACGCGTCGTTATTTGTATTGACGAATCTTACATCCCCCCCCTGGAGGGCGATCAGCGTACCGTCTGCTCTTCTTACAGCCAGATTGGAAGCCGAAGCTTCAGCATCTGAGGCATATATTCCATTTGTTTTATACCCATAAAACAGGTTGCTTGCCATGCCCTTCTGAGTGAGAATGGTAGCTCCGGCATAGTTAGTAATCAAACGATCATCAGGTATCCTGGTGATCTTATTACGATAAGCTGATACATTTACGCCCATATCCCATTTTACCGATTTATTCAGGATCCGGCCATTTATACCCAGTTCGATACCTTTGTTTTCCATTTCGCCGTTGTTTGCCAGAACAAAATCAAAACCGGTTATAGTAGCCAGGGGCTCCTGTGTGATCATATCAGAAGTTTTATGATGGAACAGGTCCAGGCTCACATTTAAACGTTCTTTCAGGAAAGAGGCATCTAAGCCAAGGTTCATCTTTCTGACAGTTTCCCATTTCAGGGCTGTATTGGCTACATTTCCTCTTACCAATCCCTGGAAACCAAGGAAATTCTGACTTACATAATAACGTTTAGACGTATAATTACCAATATCATCGTTACCTACCAGTCCGTAACTGGCCCTGAGTTTTAGCAATTCAAAAAGATTGCTTCCAGCCAGAAAAGGTTCGGAAGAGATAAGCCATCCGGCTGCAATTGAAGGAAGTACGGCGAATGTATTTCCTCCCAGAGCAAGGCCTCCGGAAGCATCTTTACCAAATCTGGACGAGCCATCAAGGGCAGTATTAAAAGAAACAAAATATTTGTTCCTGAATTCGTAGTCTGCATTTGCATACACATTCAGATCTCTCCAGCTTCCATTCAGACCACTGATCTGCCTTAAGGCGGCCTGCCCGTTGCCTACGCTCACGAAATCGTCGGTTGCGGAGTTGAATCCGAGGCCGTAGTCTGTTTCCATTTTATTATCATTAAAACGAAAGCCGACATTAGCAGAAAAATTATGGGTATTGTTAAAAGTTTTATTGTAGGAAAGGCGCGTATCGTTGAATAAGGAGTACAAACGCTCTACATTGGTACTGGGTTAATGTATCGGAAACGATACCTTTCTGAGGAACAAAAATCGTCTCTCTTACCTTACTGAATGTTACCCCGCCCAATACACTTAATTTCAACTCCTTGTTAAAGGCATAACTAAACCCGATGGAACCCCTTAACCTGTAGTTCCTTGTTGAACCCTGCATATCCTCAATTGCTGAAGCCGGATTACTTTTATTGAAGATATCGACATCGGCATAGTTAGGCGATTCCGTACCATTATCAGAAACTTCAAACGCTGGTAAAAACGGCGCTTTTGTGAGGGCCAGATAAATAGGATTTGTATTATAGGCCAGCCCCTGATCCTTCAGATTCTGCTGGTTAGACACAAAGGACAGGTTTGCACTTCCTTTGAATTTTTCAGTCAGGTTAAGATCAGCATTGAAGCGTGTCTGATAACGCTGCAAGTCTGTATTTTTTGTAATGCCCTGATTATTCAGGTAACCAACAGACAGTCCGTAAGTAGCAATATTATCTCCGCCGGTTACTTTCATGTAGTAGTTCTGGTTATAACTACCGCCAATTACCTGTTTCTGCCAGTCTGTATCGTAATGGTAACGATAATAATTCACATTGGTGGGGTCGTCATTGAGATATAGCTCTGAGTTTTGCCTTAGTGTTGCTGCCGTATACGGATCGATGCCGGGTGTATTTAAATAACCGCCCAGGGCATCAGATAAATAGGTTCGGTACTGGGCAGCATTCATCACCGGAATATTCGATGGCTTTACATTGTATCCCCCATATGTGGCAAAGTCGATTCTTGTTGCCTGATCTTTTGCTCTGGCTGTAGTAATAAGCACCACGCCATTCGCCGCTTTTGTGCCATAAGTCGAGGCCGTTGCATCTTTTATTACCGTAATATTATCGATATCCTTCAGGTCTATGTTTGCAAGCGGATTTTCTACATGCCCTGCAAGTAATGAGATTCCATAATCATTATTATCATAATAGATTCCATCTATAACATACAGGGGCTGGTTGGAAGTACTTAAGGAATTGGTTCCTCTTACAAACACACTTGACCCAACACCTGGCGTTCCGGACCGTCTTACCGAATTTAATCCGGGAACCCGTCCCTGAAGGTAAGTATCCGGACTTTCTGATACCCGCTGCCATCTGTCTGTTGTATTAACAGACTTAACAGCACCTGCTGTATGGCTATATAATTTATTGCCGTAAGGAAGGTTCACTGCATCATACAGCGATTTATAATTCTCTTCATACAATATGGTATTTACAGAACTTCTTCCCTTCAGGGCAACTTCTTTTGTATGGAACCCTTCGCCGGAAATTATAAGAGCGGCATCATAATCCGGAACAGCTATACTGAACGATCCGTCTTCTTCGGTAATAGAAGCAGAATAACCGGGAACGCTTATACTGATCCCGTCGAGTGGTTTACCGGTAGAAGCTTCTTTTATAATACCTGTTACCTTAAGCCTGTTATCAGTAACCCGTTGTAAAGAGTCCTGGGTTTTAGCTGCTGAGGAATCCGGTACCTGTGCAACAGCGTTTAGAAAACACGTTCCAACGAGTAAGCACGGCAGGAGTATTTGTTTTACATTTATTGTAAATAAGTGCATAATTCAGGTGGTTTAACTTTTAATAATCAAGGAACAGGTATGAGTTTAACGTAATCCATTAACAATGTATTGGTTCCGTTTCCTGTGGTAGTACTTCCAACGAGGTATAACGTAAGTGCCCCGGCAGTGCCGGAGGCCAGCGTTGTAGAATAGTATTTATCTACTGTATATTCGCCAACTTCCCGCTCCTGATAATCAGGTGCAAATCGTAATTTACCTGCAGCATCCAATGCTTGTGTTCCGTCTGCATTCAGAACCGGGACCACCCCCGGTTTGGGAATATAGTTCAGCCCGGTAGTTAAGGCCGGAGCTTTAAAAGCAACCCTTAAAGGGAAATAAACCAGATCTGAGCCGGCCACAACAGGAGATGCAGGAGATACAGGCACCAGATTTGTTTCGCGCGCTACTCTCCATACCACTTTGTATTTAATTGAATTTGCTACCGGAATACGGTACCTTGCCCAATAAGAAGCTGTTCCGTGATTCTCCACCTGAAGCTGTGTATAGATCTTGCCATCGGGAGACCTGCGCACCGGCCTTGTATTAGTCTTCACAGAAAGGAAATCTGTCGAATTATTGGCAGACTCGGCCTGTATAAGGATCGGCTTAAGCTTGGTATACGGATCATATGTATTGTTTGCTCCGGTCAGATCGTAATTAATGCTGTTCATCACATACACAATTCCGTTACTTACAGGGTGTGTCTCCACTATTGCGCTTTTGTTAAGATGGAATTTAACACTGTCACGGTCTGAATAAGCTGTGGCCGGGAAATTATCAGCGTTCAGGATACCTTTGAATGCAAGATCCTTTATAACGTTAAAATTAGTCAGGCTATCTGTACTATCCTGCCTGCCCAGGGTATAGTACTTTGTAAGCTTCGCTCTTTCTGCCTGAAAAGCCTGATCGGTAAGTACGATATAAGTAAACAGCGAATCTTCATTACTTATATCTGAACGCCTGAGGAACCTGTTTACCTGGATAACGCCTGTACCCTCTTTGTAAATGGGTTTGCCGGTAGAAGGATCTATTCCTACTTCTTCGGCGAGAGTAGGATCAAAAAGATTGTATGTTAATGACTGGAGTTCGGTTTTCTGAAGAGTGGACGAAGCCATAAGATACTGCCAGGCGCTTACCTTGGGAGTAATGGCAGTACTTATCGTATGCAGAATGCCATTTCCTACATACATATCTTTGGCGGCTAACGAAGAGCCATCAACACTCGTGCTTGTAAATGTTACATTCTTCCCGTTAAGCGTTTTAATTCTTAAAAAAGAATCCTTAGGGGCCTTTGTTAAAAACGATTCGCTGGCAATATGATTACCAACAAATAACACCAGCTTTTCATCGGTATTAATGACTTCAGGGTCCAAAGTCTGCAGAGCCTGGTTTGTTGGCGCCCATACGGTGAACGTCCTGGTCGATGCGACAACCTTATCGTAGCCGGTTTTAACGAGGTATTCAGAAAATTTGCTCAGGTTCGGATCTTTATTGATCTGTTCCATAAGATTCTCGGCCAGAATCTGATCTTTAATCTCGTTGTGATCATCCCATTTCTTCTCACAGGAAGAAAAAAGAATACCTGCTCCGAATAGCAACAGAAGTATATTAAGTTTAAATGAATTCATTTATTTCTATTTAATATTAAAATTTAGTAAAACAATCCTCCGGGTTATACCGGAGGATTGCCGGGCCGGCATAAATATTAAGGATGAGTTCCAGGATAATTGGTATAATCCATTGATCCGTCTGGCTTAAACCGGGGCAGTATCTGCGATTGCCATCCAACAGGAATAAACTGTATCATATCCAGGTTATTAGCATTCTGGCTATCTGCTATGGCTTCCAGCCTTATTGTATGAACATCTGTAGTTGCAATAGTTATCACACCGATGTTTTTAGCAATCCATGGAGAACCCCAGCTGCCGTTGGCTGCGTTGTAGGTCTGTTTTACAAAGGGGCTCGCCTCATTTCCGTTGGATGTATAATATTTCCATCCAAGCGATTCAAGCTCAGCTGTTGACCCAAATGGTATCGGCTCTGCAAAATAAAATGTTTTGGGAGCGGGTTCGCCGCCGTCTACGTTCACTCTTACCTGTGTACCTATACGGGCAGGCCAGTTACCAGACTGGTTTTGCCTTCTGTAACAGATCCACACATTATATCTGCCGCGAACGATCAGCGGTGTACGCATATCGATATAGTCTTGCCTGGAAGATACTCCAAGTACCATGTTGAGGTAATCGCCATTGACCCAGTTATTTTTATCGTTCCTGTAAGTAACACCATAACCGGTCGATGTTCCGGTTTTCGGCCAAAACCAGCCGGCGATAGGAGTTGGAGTGGTAGCTGTTGTCCTTATAAAGTCAATGTTACCGCTTGTACGGAAGTTAGGATGTCTGCGGCTTTCAGGAAAATCCGCCACATCCCAGTAAACCGGGAAAGGAACCCTGGTTTTTATAGCGAACTGACCGGTAGTGGTACCCTGCTCAGTAACCGTTTGTCCGGCACTGTTTTTAAATGTATAGTTATATGTATACGGAGCAGTAGTATGCATCACCCCATTGGATGCGGAATTATCGCTGGCAGATCTGTTCAAAATAATTCCAGGCTCGTAAGCTCCGTTAAATTCCATATCATTCAAAATGATCTGTTCATTCTGCAGCTTAGCCGTAATGATCTCTGGCCTGGCTAGTGTTGCATGTGCCTGTGCAATAGCGATATCTGCCAGGTATTTGGCATTTAACAAAATATGATAAGCCATATAAGCGTGTAGCCCGTTGGCGTGATTCTTCAGATCTGCAACCCCCGTATTATATTTAGTCTTAAGTGCCTCGTACGAACCGATTCCTGCAGAGGCCAGTACCTGATCAGACTCAGCCAGTATGGTCAGGAACCTCTGTGTGGTATCAGGATTCGTATTATCTGCCGGCAGAATATTCAGGGTATCGTATAATCCCGTTTCCTTTAATGCCCTTGTAAAAACTGAATAGGAAGGATTAGCCTCGATCATCTGGGCCAGCGTTTGTTTTGCAGGCCGCAGTACATTATCAATCACATGAACATAACCGTTTCCCAGCCTGATATTTGCTTCCTGAAGGTTAGCCTGACGGTTAATGGTTATTTTTGTAACGCCTCCTGTATTCGTAGCTCCGGTAATAATGTACTGGCCCAGCATAGTAAGCCGCTCTAATTTCCCGTCGCCAAACTTCGTAGTGGTAATGGTATCCTCCAATAAATGAAACCGCACTATATTTTTCAACTCCTGCACATCTACCTGCTCCACTGAAGCTTTGCCAATGTCTTTCAGATACGCCTTAACTCCGTCATTCGTAGGAAGGAAGATAGTGTAGTTACCATAGGCCTGAAGAAAGCCGGCAGTTTCTGTTATTTCAAGGATCTTCCTGAACTCAGAAAACTTATCCGGGTTTTTATCCAGGTAACCAGTAATATTAACCTGTCCGCTTGTTGTAGAAACAAAGGCTTCTTTTTTACATCCAGCAAAGCTGAGAAGTAAAAGAACAATGGCCACCGTCGAAGCTTCAATTCTGCTTATAGTTCTGTTTTTTCTCATGACCTTATATTTTAATTATAAAAAGGATTCTGTACCAATTTTTTGTCTGCTTGTAGTTCTGTAATAATGATAGGCAGATAATGGCTTCTTACGTCTTTGAACTTACTGATCATAGACTGTTGTTTATCCGGTGGGGCAACCATCGAGATGGCATCTGTAATAAGATCAAGGTGAGCATAATTATTTCTCTTTGCATGACGAAGCAGGTCATACCATCTTTTCCCTTCAAAGGCAAACTCGCGGGAACGCTCCCTTAGGATATAATCGGAAACAGCCGTAGCATCTGTAGGATCAGGCGATTCGGCAGTTGCCGGCAGAGCCTGAGCCCTTGCTCTGATATTGTCTATTAAACCTAAAGCTTCCTGCCCTTTGTTTGACCATGCGCAGGCTTCGGCTTTCATTAAGAGAATATCTGCATACCTGTACACGAACCAGTGTCTGTAAGATTGATTTTCAGCTACGGTGTTAGTTGTACTTGTACCTACATGTTTCCAGATAACGGCATCTGATATTCTGTAAGAACCTCCGTCGCCTCTTATATCTTTCTTGTTTGGGTCCAGATCGTAGCCAAACAGATCAGGTACAATAATTGAGGATTCGAATCGTCTGGTAGGCTGGGCCAGCACGCCAAACCATGGATTCAAAGCCTGAGCATCGAACTGAACCTCAAATATACTTTCTGTTGAATTTCCCCTTTCATAGAGTGTACTGTACCAGTCTGAAGCAATCGAACCGTCGGTAAGTCCAAACCTGTTCGAGTTTATAACTTTATCGCAGGCTGCTATGCATTCTTCATATTTATCCATCCATAAATAAGCGTCGGCCTGCAAAGCATATACAGTGTATTTGGTTATGCGCCCCTTATCCATACCAGGATTACTGCTGGAGTATGTAGTTGGCGCATTAAGAGCCGCGAAGTCTAAATCTGAGATAATCTGGTTAAAAACTTCTGTCTGCGTGCTTTTTGCCAGCTGCTCTATCTTTGAATCGGAGGAACTGGATTTCAGCTGCAAGGGTACCTCGCCCCAGATTCTTAGCAGATAAAAATACATCATAGCCCTGAGGGCCCTGGCTTCTCCAAGATAGGCGTCCAGCTGCTGCTGCGTTAAAGTATTATCACTTTTAATTACCTCCGGCCCATATTCGATTACTGTATTACACAGGTTTATTGTTGAATATAATAAACTCCAGTTAGTAAGAGAGTTGGTAGAAAGGATCTCGGCGTTCTTATAGTCAACTTCATTAATAGTAGAAAATGCAGTTGTGGAAACCATATCGGCACGCAGTTCGCCCCAGATGAAAAGATTCTGAACAAGTGCTCCGGAAAGCAAAGAAGAATAACATCCGACGACGGCTGATTGCAGCTGTTCCTTGGTTTTCCAGAAATCTTCCCTTACTATACCATCCTGTGGCTTCAGCTCCAGCCATTTGTTACAGGAAGAGCCAGACAGGATTATGATTATTAACAGAATCTTATATTTTATATTTTTAATCATCACTTCGTTATTTTAAGTTAAAAACCCACTGTAAGGCCCATTACAAAGTTCCTTGAAGGAGGAGTCATGGATGCATCTACCAGATATTTGAAAGGATCATTATTACCTCTGAATGAAACATCGGGGTCAACACCTTTATAACCGGTCCAAGTAACCAGATTTTCCGCAGTTAAGTAGATACTTGCATTTTTAACATTGATCCTGTTGGTAAAGACCTTCCTGAAATCATACCTCGCCGTTACAGAACGAAGTCTCAGGAAAGAAGCATCAGAAACATACCTGTCTGATCCTAACCAGTTATAACCGGAGCGGTATAATGCACGCGGAATATCAGTTACGTCACCGGGATTACGCCATCTGCCAAGGACTAAAGTACTTTGGTTATCCATATAGTACATGTTAGTAGTATTCATCAGGGTTTGGTTAATAAGATCGTAACCCAACTTATAACTAAAGAATGCCTGTATCTTAAAGTTGCCGTTAAAAGTAAATGAAGGCCCGAATCCACCTGTAAGTTTGGCATTTCCATTGCCCAGGTAAACCACGTCGTCTTCATTTATATTTCCATCATGATTAATGTCTTCATAGATGGCATCACCAGCCTGGAAGGTATAGTCTGTAGCCGGGTAGTTAAAGCGCATTCTGACTACTTGTCCATTTGGGCCAATGATCTGGTTACCTTTTACATCCCGCGCGACAGTAGCATCTTCTGTTGAATATACTCCTTTGTACTTAAATCCATAGAATGATCCAAATGGATTTCCTACCTGTAAGTAAGACCGGTAAGTACCATTCTGATTCAGAGCCTTACCATCAGTTCTTGGGTAATACTCTGATACCTCTTTTATGATATTTACATTTTGAGCCATATTAAAGTCAAATGCGATTCGGAGCTTTTTCGAAGAATAAGGAATTGTATTTAAGCCGATTTCAAAGCCCTTATTAACCATAGAGCCTACGTTTACAGAAAGCTTGCTGTAACCTGTATAAGCAGGAATCTGGAGGTTTTCAAAAAACAGATCCTTTATCTTATTATTATATAATTCGACATCAAGTTTGAAGCGATTTTTGAAGGTCCAGAAATTAAAGCCAAGATTTCGTCCTATATTAGTCTGCCATCTAAGATTATCCAGTCCTATATTACCGGGAACCACGCCTGACATTCCGAGATAAGTAGTAGAAACAGGATTATATGTATTATAAAAAGTATAATTCTTATCTGGCTGCTGACCGCTTTCTCCGTAACTGGCCCGAAAACTCAGGTCATCAATAAATGCCAGCTTTTTCATAAATGGCTCTCCGGATATGCGCCATCTTGTGGACAGCGAAGGAAATACTCCGTACCTGTTATTCTTACCAAACCTGGAATTACCATCAGCCCTAGCACCAACATTAATAATATAGCGGTCAAGTAGGGAATATTGATTGGTAAGAACAACACCAACCGTTCTTTGTTGACTCTGCGTCGACTTTAAAACAAGGTCGCCGTTCTGGGTTCTTCCCGGACTGGAAGGATCCTGTAATAATGATGAGGCAGTATTTGAGGTAGTGATACTCTGACCGACCCCCTGGTTGTCTTCTGTCTGGAAAGACAAGAGTGTTTGTAAAGTATGTTTTTCACCGATCTTGGGCGTAAAGATGAAATTCAGTTTAGTGTTTACAGCAAAAGCATCACCATCATTATCATCAGCCCGGTTTACAGTAGTTTCAGATGCAGGCCTTCCCGTCGCTGTTTGAGGAAGGAATCTTTTGGACTTGGAATTATTGATGTCAAACTGGATATCAAATGTGGAAAGAAGCAGGTTTGGTATGATATCATACTGCAGATTAAATTTGGGAGTGATACGTTCTCCATAGAGCCGGCTGCTCGCTTCCTCTGCCATGGCTAGGGGATTAAGGGTTCCAACAATCTCCCCTCTGGTATTTAAGCCTCCATACTGCCCCTGTATGTTAAATGCCGGAGAAAAATAATTTGGAGTTTCATTTCCGAACTCATCATACTGATAAATAGCCATATTAGGCATCTTTTTATAGGCGACATCGCGAAGCGAACCGGAGTAGTTCAACGTATTATTTACGTGGGTATAGGTAAAGTCTGATCTGAACCTTATACGGGACGATACATTATAATCCAGATTTATTTTTGTGGTAACACGTTTCAGATCCGTGCCTATCGTAGTTCCCAACGAATTTAAATATCCTACGGAGGCATAATAACGAGCCTTCTCGCCTCCACCCTGTAAGGAAACATTATGATCCTGGGTAAAACCTAACTGCGTTATGGCATTGATCCAGTCGCTGTTATTACTATAATTGTAAAAATTAGAGGGGGTCATCGGATCATATAGGAACTCCTGATTTCCCGCAATATTAAGCGGCAGCCCATTTGTATTATTGATAGCTTCAGGAATCAGGTTAGAATACTGGTCTCCGGTAAGCAGTGGAATATTTTCAGGCTGTTTAGAGAACGTACCCCTGAAATTGTATGCAATTGAAGGCTTACCAAGAATCCCTCTTTTTGTATTGATCACCAATACACCGTTGGCAGCCCTGGCTCCCCATACAGCAGTAGAGGCCGCATCTTTCAGCACGGTGATATCCCTGATATCTGATGGGGCAATATTCAGTAACTGGGCGTAGCCCTGTTCATCTGCGGTACCGAAGTTGAAATCACTTGGAATCTGAGTTTCATAAGGCATCCCGTCAAGCACAATAAGTGGTTCTGACGATCCGTTTATTGAGGACGTTCCCCTGATACGAATAGACATCCCTGCTCCCGGATCTCCGGATGAAGCACCAAAGTCTACTCCGGGCATACGGCCTTGTAAAGCCTGGTCAATAGACTGTGCAGAAAGTTCCTCCAGATCCTTGGCGCTGATAGTGGTGGTTGCCATGGTCGAATTTCTTTCGTCTATAGTTAATCCGGAACCGTTGTTCACAGACCTTTTTGCCGTAATAGCTACTTCGGTCAATTCATTATTACTGGATACCAGGGAAATATTAATTGACGTTCTGTTATTTATGCCTTGTTTAAACGAACGGTAGCCTATATATGAAACGCCTATCTGGTTGGTAGGGCTGGTTACGACGAGTGCAAAGTTACCGTCGATATCTGTAGATACCCCTCTTAATGTACGGCCGTCTTTATCTAGTTCTACTACGGAGGCGCCGATAACCGGAAGTTTATCTTTGCTATCTATGACCTTACCTTTTACGGTAATTCTCTGTGCAGGGCTCTGAGCTTGGATAGTGCTGCTTAAAACAGAAGCAAGAGCTATTAAAAAATATGCGAATTTTAAAAATCTTTTTTTCATACTTTATAGCTTTAAAATTTTAAGACCTTGTCAACGGAATGAATTAGCGCTCTGTTGCTTAGATTATTACTAAAAGGCACATTGGGTCTTACAATTAAAGGCTGAGCTGAGTCGTCTATTATTTCCATAGTTGCCGGGCTCGGATTACTTTCAGCAGGATATCTTACAGTAAGCAACCTGGAATCGCCAACCGAATTTTTCAAAATGGTTTGGTAGGTACCAGGCTTTTTCCCGTCTACTGCAACTGTAACTTTGTTGAGAATTGAATATTGAATAAGAGTTTCGAGTGCCAGCTTCTGCACGGCCGGCTGCGTACCTGAACTAAAATTAGGCTGGCCTGTAGCACTATTTCCCGGAAGAATTCCTGATTTTACGGCATCTTCTATCGCTTGATTCGTAGGCACGAACAATGTGTAAAAAGATCCGGCGTCAACCCCCTGAATATCTTTGGAAGCTGCTTTCCATAGCGAAGAGGTTATCAGGTAATTATAAAAATGGCTGAATTTACTGCTGATGGACACATCTGTTGATAACGCCAGTTTTTCAAGGCTTGAACCAAGATTAACAGTACTCTCTGCAAACTTCAGCACTCCGTTTCCATAATAAACTTTTCCATTTACAGCATCGCGGCTGCCACTTACGGTAACCACAGTTCCGTCAGCAACGTTTCCGCTGGCGAATACCTGGTTGTTTTTAAACTTAACGTATTCTCCATTATAGGCCTCAGCTACACCTTCACCGCTTAAGTTGTTAAACTCGCCGAAAGGTGTAGATAATACCGAATTTTGCACCAGCCGGTTAATACGCGTAGTGGCTGCTATACTATAGTCAATTGAAACACCCGGCGCAGTATAACCCCATGCAGGAATATCTGTATTATAGGAGTACCCTGCAGCGGCCAGATCCGTATTAGACATGAGGAACAGGGTATACTTACTACCCGGAACCAGAACAGCGGCTCTAAGGTCGGAGCCATCTATAGCTCTTGTCATTAAAGAATAACCCGGATTTAAATAAGCGTGCCTGTAAACTGTTCTGAATACATTGGCCTCCTGCACCTTATTTATTCCGTAAAAATTGGCATTACTTAAAATCTTTCTGTCTACAACATTGGATTCATTAAATGTCGCTGTTTCCTGCTGGGAATTGGCATCCATGGTAAGTCCTGAAGGCCATACGGTAGATCTCCACATATGGGAGTTCAGGAAGTTCAGCAGCAACGACTGGGGAGCGGCCTCGAAGGATCCGTAATATTCCAGCAGGTCGGCAGTATAAGCTGTTAACTGCTGATTTGTTGGAACCGCAATAGACCATGAAGAAGTCTGTCCATCTGTGGAAATTGCCTGATAATTTTCATTATTTGGAGCAAAGGCCAGAGCGGCATCATAAGACTTAAGATATACTGAATCTGTAGATCCGGTTAAAACCCGGTACCGTTTAGTCAATATATCGTTCCTCACATACAGGACCTGCTTGTCAAGAAGTTTCTTAAACTCGCTGTACTCCGGTTTGGTTGCCAGGTACTGGTCTATATTAGGCAGTGGCAGGATAACTTTATCTATTTCATGAATGATACCATTTTCAGCCGGAATATCTGCATTAACAACTTTAGCGTCTGCTACGTTGAATCCTGAGAACTGCTGATTGTTGTAGAACAAGGTATAATCAGTACTATTCAGAGCATTTGCAGTAAAATAACTATCTATAAAATAGGGTAGATATTTATTATTGTCGACAGTTGCAATGTACTGAGGCCCGTTTATGCCGTTACTCATTACCTTACGCCCGTTTTCTGTAAATACGAAATCGTAGTATGCTGTTTGCCTGCGGTAAGCAGAATTGGGTATCAGGCCTGCTGATGTCTGGTATGAAGTAAGCTGATCCCGCCTGTAAGGATTATAAACCAATCCATACAGGGCAATTTTACGAGCTGTTGCAGAATCTATTTTATCTGCTCCGGAAATATTGTTTTCCTGGAAGTATTTTTTGAAGGCGTCATCATTCGGAGCAAAAAAAGTATAAGCACCCGCCTTCGCTATAATGTCTTTGTACCCTGATTTATCTATCACAGCAAGCAGGCTGGTAAAGTTCCCTCTTTCCTGTAATTGCTGATAAATAGGAGGAGCCAGATTATCAGGCCGTCCATAGTACTCGTCCCATTCTTTTTTATTGCATGCACTAAAAAAGAGGACAATAGATAAAAAGTAGAATAAACCTTGTATCGATCTCTTCATAAAGTATTATTATTATTTGTAAGTAAGTATTTTCCCGGAAGGAGAAAGTTATAGGAGGCGCGGTTTTGGAATCGTGCCACCACCGTAAAAAGTGTGTGTTGAATGCAAAGTTCTCCTGAATGAAAGTAAAGATTTACTCATATGTTCTAGTTTAAAATTGGTTCGGCTTTCGCCGGGTTATTATTATTGTTGGTTATTGAAACCTAATCTACAGGCTTAGCACAGCCTCCGCAACCTGTGGTATCCTGTTCCTATCGAAAAATCATCAAAAAGTGTTATTGATACAATTATTATTTTAATAAGTATCCTGTTGTTTTTTGACATTACCTCAACCAGGGATTAAGGCCATTAAGATTTTAAGAACTAACCATCTGATTTATTGAACATATAATAAAAATGATAATATCTAATAATTTTATGATAATATCTGACAATAACCGTTAAACATTCCCAGCTATAAACAAGGCTTGCAGGGAACCCCTGCAAGCCTTTGTTACATTAGGAGTCTGGTCCTAATATCCTGCGTTCTGAGTATACAGACCCGGCTTAACATCGAGCTGAGACTGAGGTACCGGATAAATAATATATTCCTTTACAAATGCCTGCATTTGCTTCTGAACATCTTCTGCCTGTATCCATGCAGGGATCTTGTTTATGACTTCTCCGCTTCTGACCAGATCATTCCATCTGAGTCCTTCTGCAGCAAATTCTTTCCGCCTTTCGTCCATCAGCTGGCTTAACGTAACATTAGCCAATGAGGTAAGACCGGCCCGCGTACGAACCTGGTTGACTATGCCGTCCACATCGAGCTGAGTACCAGCAGCTCCGTTTAGTATGCATTCTGCCTTTAACATCAGGATATCTGTATAACGCATAACAATATAGTTTATAGGCCAGTCCAACCTGTTTACAGGGACTTTAGTTATATCGATATACTTCTTAAAAAAAGATCTGGTTTCTGTAGATCCGTTAAAGGTAAACCCTGTCTGTATAGAAAATGCCAGGCGTTTATCGGCCGCCTGATAAGAATTCAGCAAATCGTTAGACACCGGACGTATGGTAAGACCTCCCTGGATATTTTTGCCCTGTGACTGGAACCAGGTATCGGGAGCCAGAAGCCAGCTGAATGTTGAACCTAGTACCGGGCTTGCTCCTGTTATATATTGTATATCGAAAACCACTTCAGCATTATTCTCATTCGTATAAGAGAATATACTTGCATAAGCATTAGGTTGGGTAGCCGAATTAGCAATAAAGGAATACTTACCGCTGCCGATTACCTCATTCAGTAAGGTTAGAGCATCCTGCCACTCATTTAAGCCAAGTCCCGGGCCTTCAACTCCAAGTGTTGGTCCCGAGCGCGTCATATGAACCAGCGCAAGCAGTCCCTTGGCTGCATATTTTGTTGCTCGCCCTTTATCTGCCGCAGCATACTGCTCTGGCGACGGCAGATTATCACCCGCAAACTTCAGGTCGGAGATTATGAAATCATAAACTTCTGCAACTGTATTCCTCGAAACATTCAGCGCTTCAGTGGCAGTAACCGCATGTTCAATGACCGGTACTTTACCAAAGGTGCGTACCATATCAAAATAATACAAGGCCCTGAGAAATCTTGCTTCTGCTTCCAGTCGGGTCCTCAAGGCTTCATTGGTAATTATACTGCCATTTTTCTTGATCTGGTCCAATACGGTATTGGCTTTAAAAATGCCATTGAAATCTGCCGACCAGGCCTCCGTAACATAAGGGTTGCTGGCAATTGTTTTATGAAAGCTGTTAATGCCTTCCCAGTCGCGAACTCCCCCGTCTGATACAGCATACAAATTATCAGATCGGGTCTCTGACAAATTCAGCTGCCTGTCGGGATAAGTCCTCAAACCGGCGTAAATTGCATTTACTCCCTGAATAAAATCATTAGGAATAGCATAAAAGGTCTCAGTGGATGCATCGGATATTGGAGTAAGGTTCAGATCCTTCTCGCAGGATGAAATCAAGAGTGAACCCGATATAATAGTCGAAAAAAGTATTCTTTTCATGTTAATAGCGTTTTTAATGTTATAAAAACCAGGCAAAAGTCTTATAAACCTCTTCATGAGATCTGCCAATCTTAAAAGGTAAAATTTAAACCGAGAATGAGTGACTTAGGGAGTGGTAAACCTCCGTAATCTCCGGCTTCGGGATATTCATTGCTCCCGCTTAAATTAGTATTGGACGATTCGGGGTTAAATCCGCCATCATATTTATCAGATCCAAAAAAGTTCTCTGCTGTAATATAAAGTCTGGCTCCCTGGATCTGTTTCGTTTTGATCAGTTTTCCAAGGTCATATCCCATGGTTATATTTCTCACCCTTACATAGTTCGAAGAATAAAGCCAGTCTGTGTTTTTGATACGGCCAAAGGTCGAGTAAGTCTTACCTACTTCACCATCACCCGGATCTTCCGGAGATCTCCACCTGTTTGCCCAGGTACCGAGAACATTATCCAGGAAACCTGTTCCGGTACGGTTAACCGAACGTCCGAAAAGGGAATAAATCGATCCTCCATTTTGCCCCTGCACGAGCACGCTGAGATCAAAGCCCTTATATCTGAAGCTATTGGTAATTCCCCATGTGTAGTCAGGTGTAGTATGCCCCACGATAACACGGTCGTTCGCATTTATGACGCCATCATTATTAGCGTCAAAGTACTTCGGATCTCCTGCACTCTGAGTTCCATACATCGCAGCGCCGGCGGTGATATCCGTCTGACTAAGGATACCTATTTGTCTGACTACATTAATGCTGTATAATGGTTCTCCTACTTTAAGAATACTATGTTCAATGTCCAGTGAAGATGGGATCAGGATCTGGGTCTGCCCACCCGGAAGTGATAGAACTTTATTGGTATTATGGCTTAAGTTGGCAGTAGTAGTCCATTGAAAAGAACCTGTATAATTGCGCGACGTAAGTTCGAGTTCCCATCCTTTATTTCTAACCTCACCCGTGTTACCTAGTAAAGTTGTAAAACCTGTGGTTTGCGGTACAGGAATATTCAGCAGCAGGTTTGAGTTATCTTTCCTGTAAACGTCAAATGAGCCGGTTATCCTGTTACTTATAAGCCCGAAATCAACACCCGCATTGAATGTATTCGAAACTTCCCAGGATACATCAGGATTGACCACTCTGTTTGGAGCCTGGCCAATAACCTGCACTCCGTTAAAAGTATAGTTATAATTTGCCAGAGTAGAAATACTGCTGTAATCGCCTACATTGTAGTTTCCTGCTTTACCCCAGCTACCCCTCAGTTTCAGATCGCTTATTACCGGAACCTTTTCCATAAACTTCTCTTCTTTTACCCTCCATCCGAAAGAAGCCGATGGAAAGAGCCCCCATTTAGAATTCTGACCGAATCGGGAAGAACCGTCACGCCTGACACTCCCTGAAAACATATACTTGCTCTTAAAAGCGTACTGCACCCGTCCGTAATACGAAAGCAATACATTCTCCGTACCCGTAGTGGTTCCTGTAATTCCTGCCGCCTTATTAAGCGTGGTAATTACGCTATTGGTATACCCCCCGTTAGAATTAAACTCTCCATTGTCGAAGCGATCCCAGTTATAAGAGAACCCTCCCAGAACCGATATATCGTGAAATTTATTAAATACCTTATTATAGGAAAGTGTATTCTCATTTACAAAGGTTTGCCGGCGGTAAGAGCTGAAACTGCCTGATGTATTCTGCGTGAGCTGACTTTGTCTGGCAGCCAGAGCACCCTGAATAGTATAGGGGATATACCTGGTAAAACGGTTGTCGGTATTATCAAGATTTAAAGTGCTCCTGAGGTTTAATCCATTAATTATCTTGTACTCCCCGAAAACTGTAGCCAGCGTACGGAACCTGCGCGTTTCGGCTGAGGTTTCTTCAAGTTTGGATATCGGGCTGTTAGGCGATGTACTCCACCTGTATTGCCCGTTGTTCCCTACGTTCACATATACTCCCATTGTATCTTCCTGAACCGGAGTCATACTCACCATTTGGTGAAGGATATTGTCTTTCCCTTCTACTCCCGGATCTTTCGTGATAGAAAATGTAGGAGAAATATTAAGTCCAAATTTCAACTTGCTGTTCGCGTTCACTTCTACATTGGCCCTGGCCGAATACGACCGGTAATTCATTCCCAGAACCATCCCTTCCTGATCTGCCAGGTTTCCTGACACAAAATAGTTAACCGCATCTGTACCACCGCTTGCTGATAACTGGTAATTCTGCATCAGCCCTCTTCTGAAACCTTCATCCTGCCAGTCTATGATTCTTAAGCCGGGATAACCAGGCATGGCCCAGCGGTCGTCTATCATATAACTGGTATTTACGTCATTCGGCCCAAGCTGTTTGTCTGCAGCTAATGTGCTGTTCAATATCTGTCTTCTGTCAACAGTGCTCTGGCTCGCTGTTCTGCCGGCGCCTGAAGCAGCCCATTGTGCATTGATCATTTCGGTAGCCCTTTCTATCCACTGCTCTCCCGAAAGCATATCAAGTTTTTTACTGCGTTCTACAGTACCTGCATACGAATTGAGCGTAATCTTCGGTTTGCCGGTTTTACCTCTTTTAGTAGTGATCAGCACGACGCCGTTTGATGCTCTTGATCCGTAAATAGCAGCCGATGAAGCATCTTTCAACACCTGAATAGATTCAATGTCGTTTGGATTCATATTATCGAGCGGATTGCCGGTAGCATAGTTTCCATTAACATCTGGCCTGGCCGGAGAAAGCGGGAATCCGTCAATTACATACAGCGGTTCATTGCCTGCAGATATAGAACCCGTACCCCTAACCTGAACGCTCATTCCTTTACCCGGAGTTCCCGTTGTCTGTTTTACTGTTACACCGGCCATCTGACCGACCATGGCCTGGTCTACCCTGGCCACTGGTCTTTCATCCAGATTGTCTGCATTAAACGTTGCCACAGGCCCCGTAATATTTCCCTTTTTTTGCGTACCATAACCTATGACGACCACTTCTTCAAGGGCCCTTACGTCCTCCTTTAAGGTGACATTTATGACACTGCGACCATTAACCGGTACTTCCTGAGTTATAAATCCAAGATAGGTGAATACCAAAGTTCCTCCTTCGCTGGCAGTAGGTACTCTTAATGTATACTTGCCATCTACTCCCGTGGCAGAACCCAGATTGGTCCCCTTTATTGTTACACTTACACCTGGCAAACTCTCACCTTCTGATGAAGTAACAGTTCCGGACACAACAACATCCGCAGCTCTGTTATAGCTGTTTGCCGGTACGGCATAAGAAAAGCCGGCAAATACTGTTAACAGCATTAACTGGCCTATTAAATTTTTCACGAGGTGAAGCGAATCAATTGGTAGTTTTAAAAATAGATTCATCCTTTTTTCTGTTTTTTACATGATGAGACAATAGAATTCCATATACCATTGCATGGTATATGCATTAATTGGTTAGTAAGCAGGAAGCTAGATACTTCGTGACTATGCTTTAAGTTTGCGGAGCTGCCATAATTGTTTCTCTTTATCGTTCAATTGGTTTAATTTATTAATTGGTAGCCTGTTTATTACTTCAGGCGGTTTAATTGGCTTTACTCTCGTTCCGTTACCCTGCAACGAAACTGTTACAAGTAAACATAAATCTATTTAAAGACGTACGCAACCTGAACTGTGATGGTTTAGGCAAAAAATACCATTTTTAACAAAAGAACCGCTCTAATTTTATACAGAGCGGTTCTTTTTGTGGTTACAGGTTCTATCAATACCCGAAATTCTGTTCCCAGTTGGTCCTCGTTTTTAATTCATTAAATGGAATTGGCAACAACAGATCTTTTTTGGTCGGAGCCTGACCGGTAGTATTGGCGTGATAATGAGCTGTAAAAGCAGCTAAAGTATTTACAGCCTCTGTTTCTCCCCACCGTACGAGATCAAAATACCTGCGGCCCTCGCCTATAAATTCGTATTTCCGTTCTCTTTTAATATCGTCCAGTGTCGGAGCAACTGCCAATGACGGCAACCCGCCGCGTGTTCTTATTTTATCTACAAAAGGTTTCGCCAGATCGGCTTTTCCATTTCTCACAAGGGCCTCGGCATATAAAAGATATGCATCTGCATCTCTCAGGATAGGAAAATTACGCGGAAAGTCATTCCATGCTTTGATCAGAGTGTTGCTATTGTCTTTTTCAAGAAACTTCGTTATAATATTCTTAGCCACCCAGGTCCGTGTAGTTACATTTGTACTACTCCAGAAACCGGTATCAATACTTACAGCAAGCCGCTTATCCTTATTGGTTTTCATCTCTCTGATAAGAACAGAATCCAGTCTCATATCCTGTCCCTGCGTGTTATAAGAAGAATACGTCCACTCTGGAAAAGGCGAACCAGAAGAGCTGGAGCTGGTAATATAACCAGGAAGGCTTGATCCTGTTCCATTATTACCGGATGAGAATTGTATGGAAAAAATATCGTGTTTGTTCTCCTCGCTCAGAATAAAGAGCTTTGAATAATCTGGCGCGAAGCGGCCATCAACCTCGCTTATTATACCTGAGAGTACAGTTTCAGCTTTAGCATAAGCAGTAGCGTCGTTCAAGGGATAGCCACCCATCGTCATATAGACCTGCCCCAGCAATGTTTTAGCAGCCACGCTTCCTGCACGGCCGGCCTGGGCACCTGTGTAAAAGTTCGGCAAGTTTGCTGCTGCATATTCAAGATCTGAAATAACCTGTGCGTATATCTTATCTAATGATTCCCGAGGTAATTTAACGGCTTCCGTGTTCTCTATCGGAGCAGTTACCAAGCCCACCGGTCCAAAAGAACGGGCAAGTTCTGAATAAGCATAAGCCCTTAAAAAACGCGCCTCTGCACGATACCGGATATACTCTCCTTCATTTGTACGGGCAAGCAAACTGTTTGCTTCTTTGATAATGGCATATAACCTGGCAAAAATGGCCGAAACTGTACCTGCATTGGCCGATATAAGATATTTCCTTAATTCAAGCTGGTCATTCTGTGCTGAAGTCTCGGCAGCTATATAAAGAAGATCTGAACGATTTTCTGAAGCCAGCCAGAAATAATCCGTAGCGAAATCGGTATTTGTGCCGTTCCTGCCAAGCCTGGCATAAATGCCTATAGCAGCCTGGTTGACCTCGATTTCATTAGCATAAAAAGAATTTGATGTATTGTTCTCTATCGGTGTAATATCGATGATATCTTCATTGCAGGAAAACAGCGATACAGATGCAATTAATGATACTATATAAATTTTAAGCGCTTTCATTTAATTCTTGTTTAATAAATTAAAAAGTTGCTGTTAATCCGAAAGATAATGTTCTTGCCAGAGGGTACGAACCCCAATCAGACGAGGCGTTATCCTGCGTTGCGGCTTCAGGAGAGAATCCAGGGTAATAGCTATCCCACAGGAAAACATTATCACATGAAGCGTAAA
>Ga0265780_10000992_pt1 | contig 41722 bp, 37 predicted proteins | sample P1T30metagenome_FD_192432 | JGI IMG/M metagenome (GOLD analysis project Ga0265780, IMG submission 192432) | Plant litter microbial communities from East Loma Ridge, Irvine, California - P1 T30 | ecosystem: Environmental > Terrestrial > Plant litter > Unclassified | place: USA: California...
GCAAAAAGCGATGGAAGAAGCCCGCCGCAACCTGATCAAGGTGCCCCTCAAGAACGGTACCCTGCAGCATACCGTTACCGGCCGTCACGGCGCCTCGCGCGTCCTGATGGCACCGGCCAAGCCGGGTACCGGCGTGATCGCTGGTGGCGCAATGCGCGCTATCTTCGAGGTGATGGGCGTGACCGACGTGGTCGCCAAGTCGACCGGTTCGTCGAACCCGTACAACCTGGTTCGCGCCACCCTCGACGGTCTGGCAAAAATGAGTACTCCGGCTGACATCGCTGCCAAGCGTGGCAAGTCGGTGGAAGAGATCCTGGGTTAAGGGGAATTACCATGGCAAACACCGTTAAAGTCAAGCTGGTCAAAGGCCTGATTGGTACCCGTCAGGATCACCGCGCCACCGTGCGTGGCCTGGGTCTGCGTCGCGTCAACTCGGTCTCCGAGCTGCAAGACACCCCATCGGTCCGCGGCATGATCAACAAGGTCAGCTACCTCGTTAAAGTTGTCGACTAAGCCTCGGCTTAGTCTACGGAGAAAATAATGCAACTCAATACCATCCAACCAGCAGACGGCGCCAAGCACTACAAGCGTCGCGTCGGTCGCGGTATCGGCTCGGGCCTGGGTAAAACCGCCGGCCGTGGTCACAAAGGTCAAAAATCGCGTTCGGGCGGCTTCCATAAAGTCGGCTTCGAAGGCGGTCAGATGCCTCTGCAACGCCGTCTGCCGAAGCGCGGCTTCAAGTCCCTGAACGCCACGTTCAAGGCTGAAGTGCGTCTGTCGGACCTGAACAACCTGGCCGTCGGCGAAGTCGACATCCTGGTGCTCAAGCAAGCCGGCGTGCTGTCGGTCGTCGCTCGCGATGTGCGCGTGATCCTGTCGGGTGAAATCACCAAAGCGGTGAACCTGAAGGGCATCAAGGCGACCGCTGGCGCGAAAGCAGCTATCGAAGCAGCTGGCGGTTCGGTCGCTTAATTGCGACTGCGCCTGATCGGAGCAAAAATTGGCGACTAATTCACAACTTGGTAAAAGCGCCGCATCCGGGTTCCCGTGGGCCCGGTTGTGGTTCTTGCTTGGCGCGTTGGTCGTGTACCGTATCGGTGCTCATATCCCGGTCCCCGGGATTGACCCGGTCGCCATGGCCCAGCTGTTCAAGCAGAACGAAGGCGGCATCCTCGGCATGTTCAACATGTTCTCGGGTGGCGCGCTGTCCCGTTTTGCCGTGTTCGCGCTTGGCATCACGCCGTACATTTCGGCTTCGATCATCATGCAGCTGGTGTCGATCGTCTCGCCGCAGATGGAGGCACTGAAGAAAGAGGGCGAGTCCGGACGCCGCAAGATCACCCAGTACACCCGTTACTTCACGGTCGTGCTGGCTCTGTTCCAGGCATTCGGCATCGCAGTCGCTCTGGAAGCACAACAAGGCCTGGTCATTGACCCTGGTGTTGCTTTCCGCTTTGTGACCGTCGTGACCCTGTTGACCGGCACCATGTTCCTCATGTGGCTGGGCGAGCAGATTACCGAACGCGGTCTTGGCAACGGCATCTCGATCATCATTTTTGCCGGTATCGCAGCCGGTCTGCCGAGCGCACTGGGTAGCTTGTTCACCCTGGTGTCGAACGGTTCGATCAGCAGCTTCGCCGCAATCTTCATCGTGGTTCTGGTAGCCCTGGTGACTTACGCTGTCGTGTTCGTCGAACGCGGCCAGCGCAAGATCCTGGTGAATTACGCGAAACGCCAGGTCGGTAACAAGATTTATGGTGGTCAAAGCAGCCACCTGCCGTTGAAGTTGAACATGGCCGGCGTGATCCCGCCGATCTTCGCTTCTTCGATCATCCTGTTCCCGGCCACGATCGTCGACTGGTTTACGCGCGGCAAGGACACCAATAGCCCGTTCATCGGGTTCTTGAAAGACCTTGCAGCGTCGCTGACCGCCGGCGAGCCGATCCACGCGTTGCTGTATGCGGTGGCGATCGTGTTCTTCTGCTTCTTCTACACGGCGCTGGTATTCAACAGCAAAGAGACGGCGGACAACTTGAAGAAGAGCGGCGCTTTCGTTCCGGGCATCCGTCCGGGCGACCAGACTGCGCGCTATATCGACAAGATCCTGATGCGCCTGACCTTGGCCGGTGCGGTCTACATCACTCTGGTTTGCCTTCTGCCGGAGTTCATGCAGAGCCAGTGGAAAGTTCCTTTCTACTTCGGCGGAACTTCGCTGTTGATCATCGTGGTCGTCACGATGGACTTCATGGCGCAAGTGCAGAACTACGTCATGTCGCAGCAATACGATTCACTGCTGCGCAAGGCCAATTTCAAGGGCGGGATCCCATCGCGGTAAGGATGGGCCAGCGTATCCAGGAGTGAGCAGAGCGAATGGCAAAAGACGACGTCATCCAAATGCAGGGGGAGATTCTGGAGAATCTCCCGAACGCGACCTTTCGCGTGAAGCTGGAAAACGGGCACGTGGTATTGGGGCACATCTCGGGTAAAATGCGGATGAATTACATCCGCATTCTCCCAGGCGACAAAGTAACGGTGGAACTGACCCCGTACGATCTGTCCCGGGCCCGCATCGTGTTCCGCACCAAGTAAAACTAATCAAGTTATCGAATCTGGAAGAGAGTGCAAAATGAAAGTTAATGCTTCAGTCAAGCGGATCTGCCGCAACTGCAAGATCATCAAGCGCAAGGGCGTGGTCCGTGTGATCTGCGTCGAACCGCGTCACAAGCAGCGTCAAGGTTAATACGAGGAATATCGAATGGCACGTATTGCAGGGGTCAACGTCCCCAATCATCAGCACACCGTCATCGGCCTGACGGCGATCTACGGTATCGGTCGCACCCGTTCGCAGCAGATCTGCGCTTCGACTGGCGTTGCTACCAACAAGAAGGTCAAGGACCTGGACGACAACGAACTGGAAAAGCTGCGTGAAGCGGTCGGCAAGTTCGTCGTCGAAGGCGATCTGCGCCGTGAGCTGTCCATGAACATCAAGCGTTTGATGGATCTGGGCTGCTACCGTGGCATGCGTCACCGCAAGGGCCTGCCGGTCCGCGGTCAGCGCACCCGTACCAATGCGCGTACCCGCAAGGGCCCGCGTAAAGCAGCTCAATCGCTCAAGAAATAATCTAGGAACCGACCATGGCCAAGCAACAAAGCTCGGCGGCTGCAGCCCGCATCCGCAAGAAAGTCAAAAAGAACGTCGCCGAGGGCATCGCGCATGTCCACGCATCGTTCAACAACACCATCATCACCATCACCGATCGCCAGGGCAATGCCCTGTCGTGGGCAACTTCCGGCGGCGCCGGCTTCAAGGGTTCGCGCAAATCGACCCCGTTCGCGGCGCAGGTCGCTGCCGAAGCTGCTGGCAAGGTCGCTCAGGAATATGGCGTGAAGAACCTGGAAGTGCGCATCAAGGGCCCTGGCCCTGGCCGTGAGTCGGCAGTGCGCGCGCTGAACAACCTGGGCATCAAGATCACCGAGATCCAGGACGTGACGCCGGTTCCGCACAACGGCTGCCGTCCGCCGAAGCGTCGTCGTATCTAAATCGTCATCGGCAGCTTCGGCTGCCTGTAGCGATTGCGGTACGTCACGTCAGTGTGATAAAGAATCGCCGGTGCAGTTAACCCCGAAATGGGTTATACTGCCCGGCTATTGTCGCCTTGGATCATCTCGATCCGGGCTTTTGTAAGCCACGTCCGGTCTCTTGCAGAACCGGACTAGCGCCTGTCGCGGCAGCAGCCGCCCCTGGGGCGTGATCATATAAATAAAGGATTTAACGTGGCACGTTATATCGGACCTAAAGCAAAACTGTCGCGCCGTGAAGGCACCGACCTGTTCCTCAAGAGCGCACGTCGCTCGCTCGACTCCAAGTGCAAACTGGACGTCAAGCCTGGCCAACACGGTGTCAAGTCGGGTCAGCGTACCTCGGACTACGGCAACCAGCTGCGTGAAAAGCAGAAGGTCAAGCGCATGTACGGCATCCTGGAACGCCAGTTCCGTCGTTACTTCGCCGAAGCGTCGCGCCGCAAGGGCAACACCGGCGAAACCCTGCTGAAGCTGCTGGAAGCCCGTCTCGACAACGTCGCCTACCGCATGGGCTTCGGCTCGACCCGCTCGGAAGCGCGTCAGCTGGTCAGCCACAAGGCCTTCACCGTCAACGGTAACGTCGTGAACATCGCTTCGTACCAGGTCAAGACCGGCGACGTCGTCGCTGTCCGCGAAAAGGCCAAGAAGCAAGTGCGTATCGCTGAAGCGCTGTCGCTGGCTGAACAAGTCGGCTTCCCGAGCTGGGTGTCGGTCGATGCCAAGAAGTTCGAAGGCACCTTCCGTTCGTTCCCGGAGCGTAACGAGATCGCAGCTGACGTCAACGAAGCCCTGATCGTCGAACTGTACTCGCGTTAATTGACGAATCGGGCGGTGTGCCGCCCCATTCGTCACCCCTGCGAAGGCAGGGCTCAAGTTTGGAGGGCCAGCGGCTTATCGACACTTGGGTTCCTCCCTTCGCAGGAACGGCGGGCATCGGTCCCGTCGATACACCGAATTCGTTGTTCCGCCCGCCCACCCGCGGGCGTTTCTACTGATGCCATCAGCCTTATCGGTGTAACGAACCGAGGGTATTGAAAAGGACATTTCATGCAAAATAGTTTGTTGAAGCCACGTATCATCGACGTCGAAGCACTGGGCGCCGGCCACGCGAAAGTCGTGATGGAGCCGTTCGAGCGTGGTTACGGTCACACCCTGGGTAACGCGCTGCGCCGCGTGCTGCTGTCGTCGATGATCGGCTACGCGCCGACCGAAGTGACGATCGCCGGCGTCGTGCACGAATACTCCTCGCTGGATGGCGTGCAGGAAGACGTGGTCGACCTGCTGCTGAACCTGAAGGGCGTCGTGTTCAAGGTGCACAACCGTGACTCGGTCACGCTGACCCTCAAGAAGGAAGGCGAAGGCCCGGTCCTGGCATCGGATATCGACCTGCCGCATGACGTGGAACTGATCAACCCGGATCACGTGATCGCTCACCTGACCGCTGGCGGCAAGCTCGACATGCAGATCAAGGTCGAAAAGGGCCGCGGCTATGTGCCGGGTAACGTGCGTCGCCTGTCGGAAGACACCAACAAGACCATCGGCCGCATCATCCTGGACGCTTCGTTCTCGCCGGTGCGCCGCGTGTCGTACGCCGTGGAATCGGCCCGTGTCGAGCAGCGTACCGACCTGGACAAGCTGATCATCAACATCGAGACCAACGGCGTCATCACCCCGGAAGAGGCGATCCGCCAGTCGGCCCGCGTGCTGGTCGACCAGCTGAACGTGTTCGCCGCCCTGGAAGGCACCGAAGCCGCCGCCGAAGCGCCGTCGCGCGCTCCGCTGGTGGATCCGATCCTGCTGCGTCCGGTGGACGACCTGGAGCTGACCGTCCGTTCGGCCAACTGCCTGAAAGCAGAAAACATCTACTACATCGGCGACCTGATCCAGCGTTCGGAAAACGAACTGCTGAAGACGCCGAACCTGGGCCGCAAGTCGCTGAACGAGATCAAGGAAGTCCTTGCCTCGCGCGGCCTGACCCTGGGCATGAAACTCGAAAACTGGCCGCCGGCCGGCCTCGAGAAGTAATTTGTATCACCTGCCCGGGCAATATCGTCCGGGCAGCTTTTAACCCATTGAACCGGTCCGCGTTCATGTGCGCAAGCGCATGAACGATCGAAGAACTGGATGTAAAACACTCGAAAGGAATTACCATGCGTCACCGTCACGGCCTTCGCAAGCTGAACCGTACCTCGTCCCACCGTCTGGCCATGCTGCGCAACATGAGCGTTTCGCTGCTGCGTCACGAAGCCATCAAGACCACGCTGCCGAAAGCCAAGGAACTGCGTAAAGTCGTCGAGCCACTGATCACCCTGGCAAAAAACGACACGCTGGCAAACAAGCGCCTGGCCTTCGCCCGCCTGCGCGACCGCGAAATCGTCCAGAAGCTGTTCGCCGAAATCGGCCCGCGCTTCGCAAATCGTCCGGGCGGTTACACCCGCATCCTGAAGATGGGCTTCCGCGTTGGCGACAACGCGCCGATGGCCTTCGTCGAGCTGACCGACCGTCCGGAAGTGGGCGTCGACGACAACGCGCCGACCGCCGAGTAAGCTTTTACTCAGCGTTCCAAGGAAACCAGGCCTCGCGCCTGGTTTTTTTTCGCCTGCTCTTCCGGCGCATGATCTTTGCCAGGCTGCTCGATCTCTTCAGTAGGGGAGAGAGCGGCGTGCAGGGCCGGGAAGGGCGGTGTACCATGCTGCTGCACTGAACCAACATCTGGCGTATCCATGTCCCGTTCGACTCTGTTTTCCCTGCCGCGCCTGCTGATCCTCGCCGGCGCCTTCTTGATGGCGACGCTGTGCGCGCTGTCTCCGGCCCGCGCCGACGACGATTTCCTGCCGCCCGAGCAAGCCTTCAGGCTGTCCGCGCGCATGCTCGACGCGCACACGGCCGTGGTCAGCTACGCCATCGCCGACGGCTACTATATGTACCGCGAGCGTTTCAGCTTCACGGCCAGCGGCGCCAAGCTGGGCGCGCCGGTCATCCCGGCCGGCAAGATCAAGTACGACGAGACCTTCCAGAAGAATGTCGAGACCTACCACAAGGGCGTCGAGATCCGCATCCCGGTCGAAGGCATCGGCCCGTTCACGCTGAACGTCACCGGCCAGGGTTGCGCCGACAAGGGCCTGTGCTATCCGCCCCAGGACGCTTCGGTGCGCCTGGTGGCCGGCGGCGGCGCCGCGCCCCAGGGCGGACTGCCGATCGGTGCCGACGCTTCCGCCCCGGCCCAGTCGAGCGCGCCGGGCGCGGGCGGCTTCTCGCTGCCGGGCCGGCAGGCGCCCCGGGCCGACACGCCAGCCGGTGCCGTCCAGGCGCCCGCGGCCAGCTTTGTCGCGCCAGGCGCGAATGCCAGCGCGGCACCCTCCGAACTCTCCGGCATCGGCTCGCTGCTGCAGGGCGGCCGCCTGCTCGCCATCGTGCCCGCCTTCATCCTGCTCGGCCTGGGCCTGGCCTTCACGCCCTGCGTGCTGCCGATGGTGCCGATCCTGTCGTCCATCATCGTCGGCGAGGGCAAGGGCCTGCGCCGCTCGCGCGGCTTCGTGCTGTCGCTGGCGTATTCGCTCGGCATGGCAATCGTCTACACGGCCCTGGGCGTGGCCGCCGGCCTGCTCGGCGAAGGCCTGGCGGCGGCGCTGCAGAACCCCTGGGTGCTGGGCAGCTTCGCGCTGCTGATCGTGGTGATGGCCCTGTCGATGTTCGACGTCTACCAGCTGCAGATGCCGGCGGCGCTGCAGACCCGCCTGTCCAGCGCGTCCGGACGCCAGTCCTCGGGCAAGCTGGCCGGCGTGTTCGCGATGGGCGCGATTTCCGCGCTGATCGTCGGCCCCTGCGTGGCCGCGCCGCTGGCCGGCGCCCTGGTCTACATCAGCCAGACCCGCAACGTGCTGGTGGGCGGCGCCGCGCTGTTCTCGATGGCGGTCGGCATGAGCATCCCGCTGCTGCTGGTGGGCCTGTCGGCCGGCTCGCTGCTGCCGCGCGCCGGCATGTGGATGGAAGCGGTCAAGCGCTTCTTCGGCGTGCTGATGCTGGCCATGGCCTTGTGGATGGCCGCGCCGGTGCTGCCGGGCCTGTTGCAGATGCTGCTGTGGTCGGCGCTGCTGCTGGGCTATGGCTGCTACCTGGTGCGCGGGCAGGGCGCGAAGCCGCATTGGGCCGCACTGGCCCTGGGCTGCGCCGCCGTGGTGCTCGGCGCCACCCAGCTGGTCGGCCTGGTCAGCGGCGCGCGCGATCCGCTCGCCCCGCTGGCGCGCCTGTCGGGGGAGCCGGCGCACCAGGCGCTGGCCTTCAAGCGCATCAAGACCGTCGCCGACCTCGATGCGGTGCTGGCCGCGAACGGCGGCAAGACCGCCATGCTCGACTTCTATGCCGACTGGTGCGTGTCCTGCAAGGAGATGGAAAAGCTGACCTTCGTCGACCCGGCCGTCAAGGCGCGCCTGGCCGATACCCTGCTGCTGCAGGTCGACGTCACCGCCAACGACGGCGCAGACCGCGCCATGCTCAAGCGCTTCGGCCTGTTCGGACCGCCGGGCATCGTCCTGTTCGGCCGCGACGGCCAGGAAATCCCCGACAGCCGCGTCATCGGCTACCAGGATGCGGCCAAGTTCCTGGGCTCGCTCGGCAAACTTCAGTAACATCTGCAAAGCCGGTCTTAACGCATCGCTGCGCCGGATACAACAAAAAACGGACGCCCGAGGGCGTCCGTTGTCGTTGAAGGCGGCTGGATCGCCGCCGGCAGTGCTCAGCCTTGCGCGGTATCGCCGCGCTGCTGGCCGCCCATGCCGCGGCGGCCATGGTGGAAGCGCTGCTGCATGCGCGCGGTCCTGGCGTCGAAGGTCTGCTTCTGTTCCGGCGTGAGCACCGAATAGAAACTGTTCAGCGCGCCCAGGCGCTGTTCCATGGCCACGGTGCGCTGCTTCTGGCGCGCGATCGCCCTGGACATGCGCTCGGGCGCGCTCAAGCCGGCCGTTGCGCTGCGGTCGGCCTTGCCGTGCTGGCCGCGCTGCGCCGGCTGCATCGAGGCGACGAAGGACTTCCAGGCCGCTTCCTGGGCCGGCGTGATCTTCAGTTCGTCGTGCAGCCTGGCGATACGCTGGGCGCGCATCTCGGCGCGCCTGGCCTTGAACTGGGCGCGCTGCTCGGGCGTCAGGTTCTGGCCATGGCCGAGGCGGCCCTGGTGTTGTTGCGCCTGGTCTTGCGACTGGGCGGCGGGAGCGGCGCTCTGGGCCTGGGCGCCGATGGCGGCGGCGCCCAGCGACAGGGCGGCGAATGCAGTGAGAATGGTCTTGCGCATGATGGTCATCCCTTTTGTCATGGTTGATTGCGGCAACCGCACGGAACCATCCGTAAGCTGCCGATAACATGCACGCTGCCTGTCTTGAGACCAGGGTGCCAGGCGTTGCGGCATGAATCCATCATGGGTCGAAAATGTAAATGCGGCGTTTCCGCTGTCTCGCTGTTTGTATCAATTTGTTTCCTTCTGCCACGCATATACAAGCCGATACAAAGCCGCTGTTCATGCCCCTGCCAAGACGGGATAATGGGAACATGGACACACCTTCTACCATCCTCATCGTCGACGACGACCGCGATATCCGCTCCCTGCTGGCCGACTACCTGGAGGCGAACGGCTACCGCGCGCTGGCCGCGGCCGACGGCATCGCGATGTGGAAGATGCTCGACGAGGCGCGTCCCGACCTGATCGTGCTCGACCTGAACCTGCCGGGCGACGACGGCCTGACCCTGTGCCGCAAGCTGCGCGCGCATTCGACCCTGCCGGTCATCATGCTCACCGCCCGCAACGAACCGCTCGACCGCATCCTCGGCCTCGAGATGGGCGCCGACGACTACCTGCCGAAACCCTTCGAGCCGCGCGAACTCCTCGCGCGCATCCGCAGCGTGCTGCGCCGCAGCCATGCGATGCCGCCGAACTCCCAGATCGAGAACGTCCAGCAGATGAAGTTCTCGGGCTGGACCCTCGATCTCACCGCGCGCCACCTGGTCAACCCGCAGGGCGTGATCATCATGCTGTCGGGCGCCGAGTTCCGCCTGCTGCGCGTGTTCCTGGAACACCCGAACCGCGTGCTCAACCGCGACCAGCTGCTGAACCTGACGCAGGGCCGCGACGCCGATCCCTTCGACCGCTCGATCGACATCCAGATCAGCCGCCTGCGCCAGAAGCTCGGCGAGGATGCGCGCATGCCGCAGATTATCAAGACGGTCCGCAACGGCGGCTACGTGCTGGCCGGCCAGGTATCGGTGGAGCCGGGCGCGTGAGGGCTTTCCTCGGCTCGATGACGGGCCGGGTGTTTGCCACCCTCGTGCTGGGCATCCTGGTCACCGCCGCGCTGACCCAGCTGCTGGCCGACGCCGAACGCCAGCGCGTGATCGACACCTACCGCGACCAGCACCTGCTCGACCGCGCCGAACAGCTGATCCTGGCCACCGAGATCGTCCCCGAATCGGCCCGTCCGGCCTACCTCGACATCGCCAACCGCCCGGGCCTGCTGCTCAAGGACGTCGCCACCGAGACGGACGCCGCGGCGCCCGTCAACAGCGGCTTCACGCAGTCGCTGGCGGCGCGCCTGGGCCCGCGCTACGCGCTGCGTTCGCTGTCCGGGCGCCCGGCGCAGTGCGGCATCGTGTACGAGCAGCCGGTGGTGTTCGGCCTGCTGAGCATGACCTGGCGCGGCACCTGCGAAAACATCAGCGTGCGCCTGCGCGACGGCGACGAGATGCGCCTGTCGGTACTGCCGCCGCGCTCGGTCACCGGCCCCGAGCGCACCGACTACACGATGGCGATCGCGCTGCTGCTGCTCAGCGTCGGCTTCCTGGCCTACATGGTGGCGCGCATGACCACGCGGCCGCTCAAGCAGCTGGCGCAAGCCGCCAAGGACCTCGGCCACGACATCAACCACCCGCCGCTCGACCTGACCGGCGCCGACGAGATCCGCCAGGCCAGCGCCGCCTTCAATGCGATGCAGGCGCGCATCCGCCAGTACATCGGCCAGCGTACCCAGATGCTGGCCGCCATCACCCACGACCTGCAGACGCCGCTCACCCGGATGCGCCTGCGCCTGGAAAAGGTCAGCGAGCCGGAACTGCAGGAACGCCTGATCGGCGACCTGTCGGCGATGCAGGCGATGGTGCGCGAAGGCCTGGACCTGGCGCGCAGCATGGACACCACCGAGACCATGCAGATGCTCGACCTCGATTCGCTGCTCGACTCGGTGTGCGCCGACGCCACCGACGCCAACCAGCGTGTGTCCTTGACCGGCCACGCCGGCATGGCGCTGCTGGGCCGTCCGCTCGACCTGCGCCGCTGCCTGGTCAACCTGATCGACAACGCCGTCAAGTACGGCCACGCGGCCAAGGTGACGGTCGACCGCATCAACGGCGCCGCGCGCATCCGCATCCGCGACGCCGGCCCCGGCATCCCGGAGGCCGAACTGGCGCGGGTGTTCGACCCCTTCTACCGCATCGAGACCTCGCGCTCGCGCGAGTCCGGCGGCACCGGCCTGGGGCTGACGATCGCGCGCAACATCGCCGAGCAGCACGGCGGCAGCATCAGCCTGGCCAACCATCCCGAAGGCGGCCTCGAAGTCACGCTGATGCTGCCCGAGTTCTACCCGGGTAGATAGACGGCAAACCAGCAACAAAGCGACACATTGCGGTCATCTGCGTATGCGACAATCGCCGCGCAGATGGCTGCACCCGGCAGTTCGCAGCACCATCGTCCAAATCACATAAGAACTAGCCGCCTCGAAGCGGCACAGGGAGTGGAATGAACAACAAGCGCATCGGCGTCATTGCCGCCGTGATCGTCGCCGCGGGAGCGGGGGCCTGGATCATCAATCATGGCGGCGACGCCCATGCCGAAGGCGGGCAGGGCGCCCACGGCCACGACGGCAAGGGCGGACCGCCGCCGGCCGTGGTCAACGTGGTGGCGCCGCAACGCCAGGACGTGCCGGTGCTGCAGCAGGCCAACGGCACCGTCACCCCGATCCGCACCGTCGACCTGCATCCGCAAACCACCGCCACCATCCGCGAAGTGCACATCAAGGAAGGCCAGTTCGTGCAGGCCGGCCAGCTGATGTTCTCGCTCGACGACCGCGCCGACCGCGCCAACCTCGAGAAAGCCCAGGCCCAGGTCGAGCGCGACCGCGCCCAGCTCGCGGACCTGGAACGCCAGTTCAAGCGCAGCCAGGACCTGTTCGCGCAAAAATACATCGCCCAGAGCGCCGTCGACACGCTGCGCGCCCAGGTCGACCAGTCCCGCGCCACCCTGCAGTCCGACCTCGCCGCGGCGCGCGCCAGCAGCGTCGCCACCAGCTACACCGCGATCCGCGCGCCGATGGCCGGCCGCGTGGGCGGCATCGGCGTCTACCCGGGCAGCCTGGTGCAGCCGGCCACCTCGCTCACCAGCGTCACCCAGCTCGACCCGATCACGGTTGCCTTCACCCTGCCCGAATCGAGCCTGCCGGCCCTGCTGGCGGCGCAAAAGCGCGGCAAGGTCGAGGTCGAGGCGCTGCCGGGGGCCGGCCTGGCGCCGGTCAAGGGCCTGCTCAGCTTCGTCGACAACGCGGTCGATCCGACCGCCGGCACCATCCGCGTCAAGGCCGAATTCGACAACCGCGAGACCACGCTGTGGCCGGGCCAGTACGTCAACACCAGGGTCACCGTGCAAACGCTCAAGAACGCCGTGGTGGTGCCGCAGAACGCCATCATCACCAACGCCCAGGGCACCTTCGTCTACGTGCTCGACAAGGACTCGAATCAATCTTATTCTGTGCACCAGCTGCCGGTGCAGCGCCTGCACAGCTTCGGCCTGGACGCCGCCGTCGACGGCCTGTCCGGCAGCGAATCCGTGATCACCGACGGCAAGCAGAACGTGCGCCCGGGCGGCAAGGTGCGCCTGGCGTCCGAGGTCGACAAGGGCCACGGCGCCAATGGCGGCAAGCCGGTCGCCGTCGCCAGCGGCAAGGGTTGAGGCATGAACATCTCCGAACTGTGCATCCGCCGGCCGGTGATGGTCGTGCTGCTGTCGATCAGCCTGGTGCTGGTCGGCGTGCTGGCGTATTTCCATATCCCGGTCGCGGCGCTGCCCAGCTATAACACGCCGGTCATCAACGTCAACGCCAACCTGGCCGGCGCCAGTCCCGAGACCATGGCGTCCTCGGTCGCGCTGCCGCTCGAGAAGCAGTTCTCGACCATCCCCGGCATCAGCCTGATCACCTCCAGCAGCACCCAGGGCAATACCTCGCTGACGCTGGAATTCGACACCTCGATCGACATCAACGCCGCCGCCGTCGACGTCCAGGCCGCGCTGCTCGCGGCCCAGCGCCAGCTGCCGCAGGAAATGACCGACCTGCCGTCCTACCGCAAGGTCAACCCGGCCGACGCGCCGGTGCTGTTCATGACCATGAGCTCGCCGTCGATGAACCTGTCGGAGCTGAACGACTACGCCGAGAACCTGATCTCGCCGGCCATTTCCACCTTGCCGGGCGTGGCCCAGGTGCAGGTCAATGGCGGCAAGAAGTTCGCCGTGCGCGTGCGCGCGAAGACCGACCTCATGAACGCGCGCAACCTGACCATGGACGAACTGGCCACCGCGCTGCGCGCCGCCAATTCGAACGCGCCGCTGGGCATCCTGGACGGTCCGCAGCAGACGCTGACCATCCAGGGGCCGTCGCAGATGCAGCGCGCCGCCGATTTCGCCGACCTGATCGTGGCCACCCGCGACGGCCAGCCGGTGCGCCTGAAGGACGTCGCCGAGGTGGAAGACAGCTACCAGTCGACCAAGGCCTACGGCGCCTACAACGGCGAGCGCTCGATCGTGCTGCTGGTGCAGCGCCAGCCCGACGCCAACACCGTCGCCGTGGTCGACCACGTGCGCCAGCTGCTGCCGCGCTTCCAGTCGCAGTTGCCGGCCTCCATCAAGATCAACCTGGTCAACGACCGCTCGGTCTCGATCCGCGAGGCGATCCACGACGTCAACCTGACGCTGGCGCTGACCGTGGTGCTGGTGGTGCTGGTGATCTTCCTGTTCCTGCACCGCCTGTCGGCCACCATGATCCCGGCCGTGACCATGCCGATCTCGCTGCTCGGCGCGCTGGCGCTGCTGTACTGGATGGGCTACAGCCTGGACAACGTGTCCCTGCTCGGCATAACGCTGGCGGTCGGCCTGGTGGTCGACGATGCCATCGTGGTGCTGGAGAACATCGTGCGCCACATCGAGATGGGCAAGAAGCCGATGCGCGCCGCGCTCGAAGGTTCACGCGAGATGGGCTTCACCATCGTCTCGATCTCGATCTCGCTGGTGGCGGTGTTCATCCCGATCTTCTTCATGCCGGGCGTGATCGGCCTGCTGTTCCACGAATTCGCCGTCATCGTCGGCCTGTCGGTGCTGGTATCCGCCGTGGTGTCGCTGACCCTGGTGCCGATGCTGGCGTCGCGCCTGCTGTCGGGTCACGGCCATAGCCACGACCCGAGCGAGGAAAAGAGCTTCATCGGCCGCCACTTCGAAGCCGGTTTCATGAAGGTGCGCAACAGCTACGAGAAGACCCTGGACCTGGCGCTGGCCTACCGCCCGGTGGTGCTGGCGGCCGCGCTGGGCACCTTCATCCTGACCGCCATGATGTACGCCGGCATCCCCAAGGGTTTCTTCCCCGAGGAAGACCTGGGCCAGATCCGCGTGACCACCGAGGCCGCCGAGGACATTTCATCGGAAGCCATGATGAAGCTGCAGGTCCGCGTGGGCGAAGTGATCCAGGCCGATCCGGCGGTGCAGGACGTGACCGCGTTTTCCGGCGGCGGCAACAACGGCCGCCTGTTCCTGACCCTCAAGCCGCGCGAACAGCGCGACAAGATGCCGGTCGTGATCGAGCGCCTGCGCAAGAGCGTGCGCGGCGTGCCGGGCGTCTCGGTGTACCTGGCGCCGACCCAGAACCTGCAGCTCGGCGGGCGCCAGAGCAAGAGCCGCTTCCAGTATTCGCTGCAGAGCGTCTCGGGCGAGAACATCAACCGCTACGCCAACGATTTCCAGGAGCGCATGCGCAACAACCCGCTGTTCCGCGACGTCACCAGCGACTCGCAGGAACGCGGCCTGCAGGCCACCCTCGACATCGACCGCGACAAGGCCAACGCCATGGGCGTGCAGCTCGCGGACGTGCGCACCGCGCTGTACGCCGCCTTCGGCGAGCGCCAGGTCTCGACCATCTACTCGACCGCGGCCAGCTACTACGTCATCCTGGAAACGGCGCGCGAGGACCGCCAGTTCGAGGAAGCGCTGGCGCGCCTGTCGGTGCGCAGCAAGACCGGCCAGCTGGTGCAGCTGTCCAGCGTGGCCAGCGTCAAGCGCACGGTCGGCCCGATCGCGGTCAACCACCAGGGCCAGCTGCAGGCGGTCACGCTGTCCTTCAACCTGGCGCCGGACGCCTCGCTCGGCCAGGCCACGGAGGCCATCGAGCAGATGGGCCGCGACATGAAGCTGCCGTCCTCGGTCATCGCCAACTACGGCGGCGACGCGGCGGTGTTCCAGAGTTCGCAGTCGAGCCAGATCATCCTGATCGTCGCCGCCGTCGGCGTGATTTATGTGCTGCTCGGCGTGTTGTACGAAAGTTTCATCCACCCGATCACGATCCTGGCCGGCCTGCCCTCGGCGGCGGTGGGCGCGCTGCTGACGCTGCGCATCTTCAATATGGACCTGACCATCATCGCGATGATCGGCATCCTGATGCTGATCGGTATCGTCAAGAAGAACGCCATCATGATGATCGACTTCGCGCTGGACGCCCAGCGCAACCGCGGCATGCGCCCGGAACAGGCGATCCGCGAAGCCTGCATCCTGCGCTTCCGCCCGATCATGATGACCACCCTGGCCGCGCTGATGGGTGCGCTGCCGATCGCCCTCGGCCTGGGCGCCGGCGCCGAGCTGCGCCAGCCGCTCGGCCTGGCGGTGTGCGGCGGCCTGATCTTCTCGCAGGTCATCACCCTGTACATCACCCCGGTGATCTACCTCTACCTCGACCGCTTCAGCGGCAGCGGCCCGATGAGCGACGAGGCACTCGCCAGGCTCGACCGTCCAGAGCTGGAAGTGGTGCGGGTCGCCTGAGCCACATTACAGTTTGTCCATCCGGGAGAACGAAAAAGCGCTCTCCTGGATGGCCAAAGCTGCCCATTCCCTGCCAAAATCCCTCCTAATCGACCGAAAATGCGTCGATTCCTTGATACATGTTGTAACAACCGTAAAAACGGCGAGCTTGTAAGCTGTTAGCGCCTGTCCAACGATGCGTGCGTACAGAAACCAAACAAGGTAGACTGCGACGTGATCTTTTATTTGCTGCTGCCCGGAAAGTAGTATTCATATCTTGCGTGACCATTCCCATATTTCACTGGACGACAGCGATGTCTGCGCACATTGCGGCCAGCCGCTGCCTGGACGGGGCGTGGTCGGCTACGGGCGCAAGGGACCGAACCGCGCCGGGCTGATCGCCACGATCCTGTTGCACCTGCTGCTGGTGGTGGTCTGGCTGTACCACCCGGATAACAAGCAGAGCGCGCCGGCCAAGTCGGGCGCCGAGAACGCCATCGTCTGGCTGCCGCCGGAACCGCAGACCAAGCCGACCCCGACGCCCAAGCCGCAGCAGAAGCCGGCCAAGAGCGCCGCCAGGCCGACGCCGACCAAGCCCTCGCGCCCGACCGTGGCCAAGGTGCAGCGCCTGCCCGACACCATCACGCAGCCGGACGAAAAGCCGGTCGCGCAGGTGCCGACGCCGGCCAAGGAAGAGGCCAAGGAGCCGCCCAAGGAAGTCGACATGGCGGCCTATATCGCGGCGCGGCGCAAGGAACGCGGCGCGCCGTCGCAGACCGACCAGGCCGAGGAAAGCGAAGCCGCGCGCGGCAGCCGCAATGCGCTGGCCAACATCGCCGCGATCAACGGCCGCGGCGGCCAGGATCCGAACGAGACCGGCGGCGTGTTCAGCATCAGCAACAAGAGTTTCGCCTCGGCCGACCTGAAGTTCCGCGGCTGGAACCCGAACTTCAAGCGCCGCTGGCTGACCGCCGTGAAGGTCGAGCGCGGCGGCGATCCGGACATCGAGACCGCGATCGTCAAGAAGATGATCGAGCTGATCCGCAAGGAAAAGAACGGCGACTTCGAATGGGATTCGCACCGCCTGAACCGCGTGGTGACGCTGTCGGCAAGGCCGCAGGATACGCAGGAGCTGATGAGCTTCCTGTACAAGGAAATGTTCCCGGAATACCGGCCGCCGAGGGGCTAGCGTATTTCACGAAACTTGGGCCCCTGCCTGCGCAGGGGCGACGGTTTTGAAGCCGTCTTTCTAGGCAATTCTTGTAGTCCGCACCCGTAGCACGTCGCCCCTGCGCAGGCAGGGGCCCAAGTTCCCGCCCCAACAAAAAACCACGCCGCAGCGTGGTCTTTTCATTTCATGGCTTTCAGGCCGCAGCCTTGATCCGCCGCGCCACATCCAGCGCAAAATACGTCAGCACCCCATCCGCCCCCGCGCGCTTGAAGGACATCATGGTTTCCATGATCACCTTGTCCGGATCCAGCCAGCCGTTCTGGAAGGCCGCCTGCAGCATCGCGTATTCGCCGCTGACCTGGTAGGCGAAGGTCGGCACCTTGAATTCGTCTTTTACCCGGCGCACCACGTCGAGGTAGGGCATGCCCGGCTTGACCATCACCATGTCGGCGCCTTCGGCGATGTCCAGCGCCACTTCGCGCAGGGCTTCGTCGCTGTTGGCCGGGTCCATCTGGTAAGTGTTCTTGTCGGCCTTGCCCAGGTTGGCGCTGGAACCCACGGCTTCGCGGAACGGGCCGTAGTAGCCGGACGCGTACTTGGCCGAATAGGCCATGATGCGGGTGTGGATCAGCGCCTGCTCTTCCAGCGCGACGCGGATCGCGCCGATGCGGCCATCCATCATGTCCGAGGGGGCGACGATGTCGACGCCGGCCTCGGCCTGGGCCAGCGCCTGGCGCGTCAGCATGGCGATGGTCTTCTCGTTGACGATGTAGCCGTTCTCGTCCGGCAGGCCGTCCTGGCCGTGGGTGGTGTAGGGGTCGAGCGCGACGTCGGTCATCAGGCCCAGCTGCGGGAACTCGCGTTTCAGGGCGCGCACGGCGCGCGGCACCAGGCCGTCCGGGTTGGTCGCCTCGACGCCGTCATAGGTCTTGAGCGCCGACTCCACCACCGGGAACAGCGCCAGCACCGGAATCCCCAGGTGCACCGCTTCCTCGGCGACCTTCAGCAACAGGTCGATCGAGACCCGTTCGACGCCCGGCATCGAGGCCACCTGCTGGCGCTGGTTCTCGCCGTCGAGCACGAACACCGGATAGATCAGGTCGGACGCGGTGACGGTGTTCTCGCGCATCAGGGCGCGCGAGAACGGGTCGCGGCGCATGCGCCGCATGCGCACGGCAGGGTATTGCGAAGGCGTGATGATCGGCATGGATGGTCCTTGTCAGTCGGCCGGGCCGGCATGCTCGTCCGGTCCATCGGCGTGGGGGGCTTGCTGGTCGTCCTCGTCTGCGTCGAGGCCGAACAGTTCGATGATCTTGTCGTTGGCTTCCTCGATGCCGATGCGCTTCAGGGCCGAGAACAGCTGCACGGTGAAGGGGAAGCCGTTGCCGTCCTCGTCCACGTAGCTGTCGAGGATCTGGCGCGCCTGGCGCAGGGCGTTGGTCGATTCGTTGCGGTTGAGCTTGTCGGCCTTGGTCAGGATGCAGTGGATCGGCTTGCCGGTGGGCGCGAACCATTCCAGCATCTGCACGTCCAGTTCGGTGAACGGACGGCGCGAATCCATGATCAGCACCAGCGCGGCCAGCTGCTCGCGGCGCTGCACGTAGTCGCCCAGCAGGCGCTGCCAGTGCAGCTTGGCGTCGCCCGACACCTCGGCGTAGCCGTAGCCCGGCAGGTCGACCAGCAGGGCCTGGATCTCGTCGACATTGGTCGGGTCCTTGCGGTGCATGGCCACGTGGGCGCCGCCGATCGAGAAGAAGTTGATGTGCTGGGTCCGTCCCGGCGTCTTCGAGGCGAAGGCCAGGCCCTTCTGGTTGGTCAGGATGTTGATCGCCGTCGACTTGCCCGCATTGGACCGGCCGGCGAAGGCGATTTCCGGCACCTGCGTGCGCGGCAGGTCGCGCAGTTGGTTGACGGTCGTGAAGAAGCGGGCTTGCCAGAGTTTGGACATGGGGATGATGGGAAGTAAAGCGAAAAAGACAACTTGAGAAGCAGTCCGGAAAGAAAGCTATTGTACAATAGGGAGTTCCCTGTCGTCGGCGAGCCTGGGGAAGATACGCGCGGCGAGCGACATCGACTAGCTGGCGCGCAGTTGGAGCAGCACTGATCTGCAAATTGATCTTCGACTTTTTCGGAGTGCTTTGAATGAATCGTGTGTTCTTACCGGCCGCAAACGCGGCCCTCATGAAGTCCCTCGTGCTTGCCGTCGTCGCGCTCTGCGGCGCAAGCGCCCTTCCGGCACTGGCGGCCGATGCCGCCCACGCCGCCAACCCCGTTCCAAAGATCGATCCCGCCCGGGGCGGCACCCTGTACGACAGCGGCGACAATGCGCGCGGCCTCCCGGCCTGCGTGTCCTGCCACGGCGCCGGGGGCAATTCGACCATCGTCGCCAATCCCAAGTTGTCCGGGCAATCGCAGGCCTATCTCCACAAGCAGCTGGTCGACTTCACCACGCCGAACCGCCAGCAGCCGGTGATGACCCTGTACGCCAAGATGCTCAGCGAGGCCGAAAAGCAGGATATCGCCGCCTGGCTCGCCACGCAGCAGCCGAAGCAGGGCGCGGCGCGCAACAAGGATACCGTCGAACTGGGCCGCAAGATCTACCGTGGCGGCATCGCCGAGCGCGGCGTGGCCGCCTGCGCCAGCTGTCATGGCGCCAGCGGCTCCGGTATTCCGGCGCAATATCCGCGCCTGGCGGGCCAGCACCAGGACTATACGGTGGCTCAATTACAGGCATTCAAGACTGGCGGACGACATAACAGTACCCAGATGGTGTCATTAGCCAAGCGCATGTCGGACGATGAAATGAAAGCGGTCGCCGATTACATTTCCGGACTAAAATAATTTCCGCAGGGAATTATAATCAAAGGGCAGCCGCAGTCGCGGGCTGCCCTTTTTGCTGTATGCTCGCGGCAGTTTTTTCAGATGCGAACGTGATTAGAGACTATGGACACCACCGGAATTAACATTCGAACCCGCCGTCGCGGCCTGGCCGAGACGGTCGAGCTGGTGTCGTCGATGCGCTTCGCGATCAGCCTGCTGGTCATCATCGCGATCGCCGCCATCATCGGCACGGTCATGCAGCAGAACCAGCCGATGGCGAACTACATCAACCAGTTCGGTCCGTTCTGGTTCCAGATCTTCAACAAGGTCGGCCTGTACGCCGTGTACTCGACCTGGTGGTTTTTGCTCAGCCTGGCGATCCTGATCCTGTCGACCTCGTTGTGCATCGCCCGCAACGGGCCCAGGATGCTGCGCGACATGCGCAGCTGGCGCGACCACGTGCGCGAGGACTCGCTGCGCAACTTCCACCACAAGACCGAGTGGACCGCGCCGCTGGACGCGCTGCCGCTGGCGACCCAGACCGCGCAGCGCCTCGACAATGCCGGCTACCAGGTGAAAATCGTCGACAAGAACGGCGGCCTGCTGGTGGCGGCCAAGAAGGGCGCGGGCAACAAGTTCGGCTATATCTTCGCGCACACGGCGATCATCGTGATCCTGCTCGGCGGCCTGCTCGATTCCGACCTCTCCATCCGCTTCCAGCAATGGTTCATGGGCAAGAGCCCCTTCATGGGCGGCGGCCTGATCGCCGACATCCCGGCCCAGCACCGCCTCGGCCTGGGCAATCCCTCGTTCCGCGGCAATACCATGATTCCGGAAGGGCAGAGCAGCAACGTCGCCATGGTGCCGCAGGGCGACGGCGTGATGGTGCAGGAGCTGCCCTTCACGATCAAGCTGAACAAGTTCATCATCGATTTCTACTCGACCGGCATGCCCAAGCTGTTCGCCAGCGAGGTCACCATCAGCGACCCCGAGACCGGCAAGAGCTTCAACGGCACCATCAAGGTCAACGAACCGCTGATCTACCGCGGCGTGGCCTTGTACCAGTCCAGCTTCGACGACGGCGGCAGCAAGCTCAAACTCACCGGCTGGCAGATGAACGGCAGCACGGCCGCGACCTTCCCGGTGTCGGGCCAGGTCGGCAACGCCACCGAGCTGAAACAGGGCAGCGACAAGTATTCGATCGAGTGGACCGGTTTCCGTCCCTTCAACGTCGAGAACACCAAGGCCGGCGAGGACGTACGCGCGGTCAAGCAGGGCAAGTCGCTCGAGGAGCAGCTGAGCGCGACCCTGTCCGAACACACCGGTTCGGCCGCCAAGAAGGCCAACGACAAGAACCTCAAGAACGTCGGCCCCAGCGTGCAGTACAAGCTGCGCGACAAGACCGGGCAGGCGCGCGAATTCCTGAACTACATGCAGCCGGTGGAGCTGGAAGGCACCCAGGTCTACCTGGCCGGCGTGCGCAGCGACCCTTCGGCCCAGTTCAATTTCCTGCGCATCCCGGCCGACGACAAGCATGGCGTGGGCGAGTGGATGCGCTTGCGCGCCGCGCTGTCCGATCCGGCGCTGCGCGAGGAAGCGGCGCGCCGCTACGCCGAACGCGCCCTCCCAAATGGCCAGGCCGACCCGGAATTGGCGGCCCAGCTGCGTGAATCGAGCGCCAAGACGCTGGCTATCTTCGCCGGCAACGGCGAGAATGGGGGCTATGCGGCAGTGTCCGGCTTCCTCGAACGGATTCCGCCGGCAGAGCAGGAAAAGGCGGCGAATGTCTTCATGAAGATGCTCAACGGCGCCATGTGGGAGCTGTGGCAAACCGCGCGCGCACGCGCCGGCGAGCCGGCCATCGAGCCGAGCGAAACCCACGGCCGCTTCCTGCAACTGGCGACCAATGCGCTGTCGGACAGCTTCTTCTACGGCGCTCCGGTCTACCTGGCGCTCGACGAATTCACCGAGGTGAAGGCCTCGGTGCTGCAGGCCACCCGCTCGCCCGGCAAGAAGGTGGTATACCTGGGCTGCCTGCTGCTGGTGATGGGGATTTTCTCCATGTTCTACATCCGCGAACGCCGCATCTGGGTCTGGGTGAAGCGCAGCGAGGAAGGGCAGGGCGCCCATGCGCTGATGGCCATGAGCACCCAGCGCAAGACGCTCGACTTCGAACGCGAGTTCGAGGATCTGGCAAGCAAACTGCCGCAATCGGCGTAAGCGGCTCGACCGAACCGGGTTCCGCAGGCGCGGACCCGGCGCCGCCGGCACAACACAAAACAGGGTTCCGCAAGGAGAGAGAACATGGAAGTATCCCAATCGTCGCAAGCACGCCAGGCCGATGCGTCGGTCCGCTATACCCGCCCGCCAGGCTTCTTCAAGCGCCTGACGGTGGTCGACTGGCTGTTCGGCGCCGCGCTGATGGCCGCCGCGCTGTTCGCCTTGCAGCGCTACGGCCACCACATGGACGTGTACGAGGAAGCGATCCTGCTGCTGGCCGCGCCCACCTTCGCGCTGCTGGGCTGGAGCTGGAAGCCGGTGCGCTGGCTGATGCCGCTGGTGGCGGCCCTGTCGCTGTGGGCGATCTCGCTGTACGGCGGCTCGCTCGACGCGGCCAACCAGAAATTCTTCCTGAAGTACATGCTGTCGAGCCAGTCCGCGATCCTGTGGATGAGCGCCCTGTTCGTGTTCTCGACCGTGTTCTACTGGATCGGCCTGGCGACCCGTTCGCCCTTCGGCGGCAGCGTCGGCTCCAAGCTGTGCTGGGCCGCCGTGGTGCTGGGCTTCACCGGCATGATGGTGCGCTGGTTCGAGTCCTACCTGGTCGGTCCCGACGTCGGCCACATCCCGGTGTCGAACCTGTATGAAGTGTTCATCCTGTTCTCGATGATCACCGCGCTGTTCTACCTGTACTACGAAGAGCGCTACGCCACCCGTCAACTGGGCCCCTTCGTGCTGCTGGTGATCACCGCCGCGGTCGGCTTCCTGCTGTGGTACACGGTGGCGCGCGGCGCCGCCGAGATCCAGCCGCTGGTGCCGGCCCTGCAGAGCTGGTGGATGAAGATCCATGTCCCGGCCAACTTCATCGGCTACGGCACCTTCGCGCTGGCCGCGATGGTCGGCAGCGCCTACCTGCTCAAGTCCCATGGCTACCTGGTGGACCGCCTGCCGGCGCTGGAAGTGCTGGACGACGTGATGTACAAGGCCATTTCCGTCGGCTTCGCCTTCTTCACGGTGGCGACCATCCTGGGCGCGCTGTGGGCGGCCGAGGCCTGGGGCGGCTACTGGTCCTGGGACCCGAAGGAAACCTGGGCGCTGATCGTCTGGCTGAACTACGCGGCCTGGCTGCACATGCGTTTGATGAGCGGCCTGCGCGGGCGCGCGGCGGCCTGGTGGGCGCTGGTGGGCCTGCTGGTGACCACCTTCGCCTTCCTGGGCGTGAACATGTTCCTGTCGGGCCTGCACTCCTACGGCAAGCTGTAGGCGCCCAAGATGACAGTCGGATTACACCTTGTAACCGGCCGTCAGGCGTCCAGCCGGATTGCAACAGATGGTGTAAGGTTGAAATGTCGGTCGCGAAAGCGTCCAGTGCTTAACCCGGAGCTGTCATGTTGATTAAACGTAACCCGAACGGCATCGATCTGCCGTTCTCTTCCGAGATCACGCCGCAAGCGGTGTACGAGGGACGGCGCGCCTTCCTGGCGCGCGCCGCGGCCACCGCGGTGGCCGGCAGTTCCCTGTGGGAAATGCTGAACCGCGAAGCTTTCGCCCAGGGCGCGCCGGCGCAGAAGCTGGCCGCCGCCCGCAACGCCGCGTTCTCGACCGGCGAGACCCAGACCGCGTTCAAGGACGCCACCCACTACAACAATTTCTACGAGTTCGGCACCGACAAGGCCGATCCGGCCGAGAACGCCGGTTCGCTGCGCACCCGTCCCTGGACCGTGCAGATCGATGGCGAGGTCAAGAAGCCGCTGACGCTCGACATCGACCGCCTCACCAAGCTGGCGCCGCTGGAAGAGCGCGTCTACCGCCTGCGCTGCGTCGAGGGCTGGTCGATGGTGATTCCCTGGGTCGGCTATTCGCTGTCGAACCTGATCAAGCAGGTCGAACCGACCGGCAACGCCAAGTACGTCGAATTCACCACCCTGGCCGACCGCAGCCAGATGCCCGGGATCCGCAGCCGCGTGCTGGAGTGGCCCTACGTGGAGGGGCTGCGCATGGACGAGGCCATGCATCCGCTGGCCCTGCTGACGGTCGGCATGTACGGCCAGGTGCTGCCGAACCAGAACGGCGCGCCGGTGCGCATCATCGTGCCCTGGAAATACGGCTTCAAGTCGGCCAAGTCGATCGTGCGCATCCGCTTCCTGCGCGAGCAGCCGCGTACCGCCTGGAACGGCATCGCGGCGGAAGAATACGGTTTCTATTCGAACGTGAACCCGAACGTCGACCATCCGCGCTGGTCGCAGGCGACCGAGCGCCGCATCGGCGAAGGCGGCCTGTTTACGCCCAAGCGCAAGACCCTGCTGTTCAACGGCTACAACGAGGTTGCCTCGCTGTACACCGGCATGGATCTCAAGAAGTTCTATTGACCGGGGCGTCCAGATGGCATTCAGTCCGAAACCAAAACAGCTCACGGCGATCAAAGTCCTCGTGTTCCTGCTCGCGCTGCTGCCTTTCCTGCGCATCGCCTACAAGCTCGGCACCGGCCAGGCCATCGACCCGATCGCCTTCCTCACGCAGGGCAGCGGCGACTGGGCGCTGTACCTGCTGTGCGCCACGCTCGCGGTCACGCCGCTGCGCCGGCTCAGCGGCTGGAACTGGCTGATACGGCTGCGCCGCATGCTCGGGCTCTACGTGTTCTTTTATGCGCTGGTGCACTTCACCACCTTCTTCTGGTTCGACCACGGCTTCGACCTGGCGGCGATGTGGAAGGACGTGCTCAAGCGGCCCTTCATCACGGTCGGCTTCATCGCCTTCCTGATGCTGGTGCCGATGGCCGCCACCAGCACCCAGGGCATGATCCGGCGCCTGGGCCGGCGCTGGACCCAGCTGCACCGCCTGATCTACCCGGTCGCGGCGCTGGCCATCCTGCATTACTGGTGGGTCAAGTCCGGGAAAAACGATTTCGAACAGCCCATCGTCTGGGGCCTGGTGGTGGTGGTGCTGCTCGGCTTGCGCATCTGGTGGAGCCGAACGCGCCAGGCCGGCGCTTCGAGGACGGTACAATCATGACATGAAGAGGTTCGGTGCGATTGTCCTGCTGCTGGCCCTGGTGCTCCTGATGGTGCTCGGGGTCTCGCGCACGCGTTACGGCGTGGCGGTGGACCGTTGCCTGAACCTTGGCGCGCGCTGGAACGAGCAGGCCGCCGCCTGCGCTGCGCTGGCCTGGCCGGACGACCGCACGCGCGGGCGCTGAGCCGGGCCCGTGAGAAGGACGCGGTTCCAGGCTACCTGGGCAGGCAGCCTGTCGCCGGTCCCGGTGCAACGACGTGTCCGCGCAGGCCGCCGACCTCGATATCGTTCAGCAGGGGCGCCACGGCGCGCACCTTGCCGAGCGCCAGCCCTTCCTGCACGCGTGCGCAGGGGGCGGCCTGGAAGGCCACCGTGCCGAGCAGCTTCCACTTGCCCTGGGCGTCGGCGCCCAGCAGCACCGACTGCATGCCCTTGTCGTTGGCCAGCATCACCTCCAGCCGGCCGTCGCCGTCCAGGTCGAGGATGAAGGCCTCGCACTGCACGCCGCCGCGGCGCAGGCAGTCCGGCAACTGCCAGGCGTCCTGCTTCGACGCCCACGGGGTCGCCAGCAAGCCCTCGGGCAGGGCGTCCTTGCTGCGCACGCGCAGATTGGCCCTGAGCTGCTCGGGCAGCAGCGCGGGCAGCGGCGCGCCCTGCCAGCGGTTCTCCTGCTTGCGCGCGAGGGCGATCCGGGTCCGGATCTGGCCTGCATCCGGTCCCGTGGCGTGGGCTTCGAGGCGGTCGAGCGATTCGCGTCCGAAGCGCGCGCCGTCGAAGCGCAGCCAGCCGAAGTCGAACTTGTCGGCGCCGACCTTGCCGGCTTCCAGGCGCGCCACCTGGCTGGCGACCGAGACGCGCGCCGGGTCCAGCAGCGGCGAGAACAGCGCCAGCAGCACGGCCAGCACCACATAGGCCGTGCCGATGTTCACGCCGGCCAGCGAAGGCAGCCAGCCGGCGCGCAGGCCGGCGCGGAAATAGCCGGCGGCATAGCAGGCGGCGACCAGCATGCAGGCCGCCGCCGTGACCCGGTCGGTGGTCCAGCCGTGGTCGCGCACGCGCAGGAACAGCGCATACAGGGCCAGCAGCACCAGCGGCGCCAGCAGCAGGGCGGCGGCCCGCGCCGCGCCGCGCACCACCCGCGCCACGTCCTTGCCGTCGCCGCCCTGCTGCCAGGCGGCGTTGACCAGCACCACGAAGGCCGCCGCCGCGCACAGCAGCACCGAAGCGGCATGGCGCGTGTTCCACAGCGGCGCCAGGCCGGTGAAGGGCAGGGCCAGCAAAAAGCCGCCGACCAGCAGCACCGCCACCGGCAGCAGCCAGGACAGCAGCACCAGCAGCAGGCCGCGGATGCCGCGCACGATGGCCGGACGCATGTCGGTCAGGTGCATGGCGCAGGCGAAGGCAAAGGCGGTGACCGGAATCGAGAACCACTCCTCGCGCAGCAAGCGTTCGAGGAAGTCCAGCTTGACCAGCTTGAACAGCTGGGAACCGAGCAGCAGCACCAGCCAGCTGCCGCCGGTGAACATGGCGCTGAAGGCCAGTTGCACGCCGAGCTTCCAGGCGATGTCGAAGTGGCCGGCGTAGGAAGCGATGCGGCGGCCCTCGCGCACGGCCGCCAGCACCAGCGAATGGGCGATGAACAGGCCGGCCGCGGCAAACAGCAGCAGCGCGCCCGATGGCTGGGCGCCGCGCCGCGGTCCGGCCTGCGCGGCGCCGGCCGGCAGCAGCGGCAGGTCGGCGATGCGCCAGGCGTCGTAGCAGCCCAGGCCCGCCAGCAGCAGGGCGGCGCAGCCGGTCCACAGCAGCAGGCGGCGCCGGTCCATGTGGCCGAGGGCGGAGATCGCGAGCGGGGGAAGATACAGGCAGACCAGCACCAGCGGCGCGAACAGCAGCGGCGCGCTGGCCGGCCAGGCCTTGTCCTGCAAGGCGCGGTACAGCAGGTAGAGGCAGATGCCCTGGACCAGGCCGAGCAGCAGGCGCGCGGCGCCGGCCTGGGGAGCGTGGGGTGGGTCGTGCGGCTCGTCTGCTTGCATGGAGATCTCCGGATAGCTATCCGGAAATCTTAGCATTCGTCCAAGCAGCGGCTAAAAACTTATTTGACAAGCGATTCGAGCGCGAACAGTTCGGCCGGATCCTCGCGCCGGCGCACCAGGTGCACCTGTTCGCCGTCGACCAGTACCTCGGCCGCGCGGCCGCGGGTGTTGTAGTTCGAGGCCATGGTGAAGCCGTAGGCGCCGGCCGCCATCATGGCCAGCACGTCGCCCGGCTCGACCGCCAGCGCGCGGTCGCGCGCCAGCCAGTCGCCCGATTCGCATACCGGGCCGACCAGGTCGTACACCACGGTATCGCCGGCGCGCGGCTTGACCGGCTTGACGTCCATCCAGGCCTGGTACAGGGCCGGACGCGCCATGTCGTTCATGGCGGCGTCGATCACGCAGAAGTTCTTGCTTTCTCCCGGCTTGAGGAATTCGACCGACATCAGCAGCACGCCGGCGTTGCCGACGATCGAGCGGCCCGGTTCGAAGATCACCTTGATCGCCTGGCCGCCATGTTTCTCGGCGCGCCAGGCGTCGATGCGCGCGAACACGCGTTCGACGTAGTCGCTGGCCGGCACGGGCGGCTGGTCGCCGGTGCCGTAGTCGATGCCCAGGCCGCCGCCCACGTCGAGGTGGTGCAGGTGGATGCCCTCGGCGTCGAGGGTGTCGATCAGTTCGATCAGCTTGTCCAGCGCTTCCAGCAGCGGCGCATCGTCCAGCAGCTGCGAGCCGATGTGGCAGTCGATGCCGACCACGTCCAGGTGCGGCAGCGCGGCGGCGGTGCGGTAGGTGGCGAGCGCGTCGTCGAAGGCCACGCCGAACTTGCTGGCCTTCAGGCCGGTGGCGATGTAGGGATGGGTCTTCGGATCGACGTTCGGGTTCACCCGCAGCGACACCGGAGCGCGCTTGCCCATGCGGCCCGCGACCTCGTTGATGCGGTGCAGTTCCGGGATCGACTCGACGTTGAAGCACAGGATGCCCTTTTCCAGCGCCAGCGCGATCTCGGCCATGGTCTTGCCCACGCCCGAGAAGATCACCTTGCCGGGATCGCCGCCGGCCGCGATCACGCGCAGCAGTTCGCCGCCCGAGACGATGTCGAAGCCCGCGCCGCGGCGCGCCAGCAGGTCGAGGATGGCCAGGTTGGAATTGGCCTTCATCGCATAGCAGACCAGCGCGTCGCGGCCCTGGCAGGGCGCGGCGTAGCCGTCGAAGTTCTCCAGCAGCTGGGCTTTCGAGTAGACGTAGGTCGGGGTGCCGAACTGCGCGGCGATGGCGGACAGGGACACGCGTTCGGCGTGCAGGACACCGTTCTGGAGGGCGAAATGCGACATGTTTTACTGTTGGGACTGTGGGGGCTGGGGAATCGTTGCGGGAGAGGGCTGGCCGATGGCCTGGGTATCGTTGGCATTCGCGTTGCCGCGCGGGCCGACCACGCCGGCGGCCGGGGACGGCGGCGAGCTCGCCGTGCCGATGGCGGCGCCGACCGGCGGAGCGGCTTCGGACGGGGCCGGCGCGGCCGGGACCGGCTTCCTGGCGGCGGGCACCTTGGGCATGTACAGCGGGCCGGTCTGGCCGCAGGCGGACAGCGTCAGCAACACAAGCATGCCGGCGGGGAGCGCAAATGGGAGCTTCACGATTAGAATCACGGTTTGATTAGCAGACCTTGGAGTGTAGCATGACCGAAACCGAATTCCTGGACCTCGCCGAGTCCACCCTGGACCAGATCGAAGGCGCTTTCGACCAGCTGTTCGAGCAGGACGTGGTCGACGTCGAATGCAAGCGTAACGGCAACGTGCTGGAGATCGAGTTCATCGACAACGGGTCGAAGATCATCGTCAACAGCCAGGCCCCGCTGCAGGAAATGTGGCTGGCGGCGCGCTCCGGCGGTTTCCACTACAAGCGCGTGGGCGACGAATGGCGCAACACCCGCGACGACAGCGAGTTCTTCGCCTCGCTGTCGGCCTGCGCCAGCCAGCAGGCGGGCGTGCCGATCAAGCTGAACTGACCGGTCCCGGCAAGGCAGGGGCGTAGGTGGACGGCAGAGCCGTCCACCCACCCCGGCGGCGGTATATCAGAACAACTCGTTGCGCACCGCATCCCGCGACTTCTGCTCCGCCGGCGGCGGCACGCCGACGTCGAGGGCCTGCACGCCCGTACCCGGCGGGTTCTCGGCGTAGTAGTACTCGTCGCCGTAGACCACCAGGCCTTCCGGCGCCGGGCGCTCGGCCACCGGTTCGTTCTTCAGTGCCTTCTGCATGAAGCCGATCCAGATCGGCAGCGCCAGGCCGCCGCCGGTTTCGCGGTTGCCCAGGTTGCGCGGCTGGTCGTAGCCGATCCAGGCGATGCCGACCAGGTTCGGCTGGTAGCCGGCGAACCAGGCGTCGATCGAATCGTTGGTGGTGCCGGTCTTGCCGGCGATGTCCGGGCGCTTCAGTGCCTGCTGGGCCTTGGCGGCGGTGCCGTAGCGCGCCACGTCGCGCAGCATGCTGTCCATCAGCCAGGCGTTGCGCGGGTCGATCACGCGGTTGGCCTCGACGCCGGCGCGCTCCGGACGCGCCTCCGACAGCACCTTGCCGTCGGCATCGGTCACCTTCGAGATCAGGTAGGGGCTGATGCGGTAGCCGCCGTTGGCGAACACCGAATACGCGCCGGCCATCTGCAGCGGGTTGGTCGAGCCGGCGCCCAGCGCCAGCGTCAGGTAGGGCGGGTTGCGCTCGGCGTCGAAGCCGAAGCGGGTCGCGTATTCCTGGCCGTAGCGCGCGCCGATCTTGTTCAGCACCCGGATCGAGATCATGTTCTTCGACTTGGTCAGGCCGCGCCGCAGCGTCATCGGGCCTTCGTACCTGGCGTCGTAGTTCTTCGGCTCCCAGGCCTGGCCGCCGGTGGTGCCGGCGGCGAAGGAGATCGGGGCGTCGTTGACCAGGGTCGCCGGCGAGAAGCCGCGTTCCAGCGCCGCCGAATAGATGAAGGGCTTGAACGAGGAGCCCGGCTGGCGCCAGGCCTGCGACACGTGGTTGAACTTGTTGCGGTTGAAGTCGAAGCCGCCGACCAGCGCGCGGATCTTGCCGTCGTTCGGATCGACCGCGACGAAGGCCGATTCCACCTGCGGCAGCTGGGTGATGCTCCAGGACGAGCCGCCGTCCTGGGTCACGCGGATCACGGCGCCGCGGCGGATGCGCCGGGTCTCGACCGCCTTCGGCGACAGCCATTCGCGGGCGAAGGCGAGGCCGGTGCCGCCGATCTCGATTTCCTCGCCCGAGGCCAGCACCGCCGTCACCCGCGTCGGCGAGGCCTGCATGACGATGGCGGCGACGATGTCGTCGGAATCCGGATGCTCGGCCAGCTCGGCCTCGATGGCCTCGTCGGCGTCGGCCTTGGTCTTCGGGATCTCGATGTATTTTTCCGGGCCGCGGTAGGTGTGGCGGCGCTCGTAGTCCATCACGCCGCGGCGCAGCGCCAGGTAGGCGGCGTCCTGGTCGGCCTTGGTGATGGTGGTGAACACGTTCAGGCCGCGCGTGTAGGTGTCTTCCTTGAACTGCTCGTAGACCAGCTGGCGCGCCATCTCGGCCACGTATTCCGCATGCACGCCGAAGGCGGTGCTGTCGGTCTTGATCTTGAGTTCCTCGTCCTTGGCCTGGGCGTACTGGGCGTCGGTGATGTAGCCCAGCAGGCGCATGCGCTGCAGGATGTACTGCTGGCGCAGGCGCGCGCGCTTCGGGTTCACCACCGGGTTGTAGGCCGAGGGCGCCTTGGGCAGGCCGGCCAGCATCGCGGCTTCGGCCACGCTGATGTCGCGCAGGTCCTTGCCGAAGTAGATCTGGGCCGCCGACGAGAAGCCGAAGGCGCGCTGGCCCAGGTAGATCTGGTTCATGTAGACCTCGAGGATCTGGTCCTTGCTGAGGTTCTTCTCGATCTTGTAGGCCAGCAGCGCCTCATACGCCTTGCGCTTGAGGGTCTGCTCGCTCGACAGGAAGAAGTTGCGCGCGACCTGCTGGGTGATGGTCGAGGCGCCCTGGCGCGCGCCGCCGGTGGCGTTGTGCAGGGCCGCGCGCAGGATGCCGAGGTAGTCGATGCCGCCGTGCTCGTAGAAGCGGTCGTCCTCGATCGCCAGCACGGCTTTCTTCATCACGTCGGGAATGTCCTTGAAGTGCACCAGGGTGCGGCGCTCTTCGCCGAATTCGCCGATCAGGACGTTATCCGCGGTGAAGATCCGCAGCGGCATCTTGGGACGGTAGTCGGTCAGCGTGTCGAGCGCCGGCAGGTTGGGATAGGCCATCGCCAGCGCGAAGACCACCACCAGCACGCCGCAGACCGCCAGGCCGAACAGGGCGGCGAGGGCGGTCAGCAGGATGCGTTTTGGGCTGTTTTTGGGGGCGCGGGGCGGAGCGGAAGGCGCTCCGTGTTGGGAAGCTTTCATGCGGATGAGCGGCTCGCTTTATTGATCAGATTCATTATATGTCACGACCGGGCAGGAAATCAGCACTGGACAAGGACACAACGGGTGTGAAAACGGCGGCAAGATTGTCGTTTTGTAGTGTCGTATTCCCGCTTCGCTACCGGTAGTTCCTGTACAGAAATTTCTTGTCTGTGGACATCAGTATTGCTACGATTTGAAGCGCCGCATGATATATGCGCGCCAAATATCTGTTTTTCCAATAAATTCCCCACGCGGGCGTTAATCGTCGTTCCAAGGAACGCACATAAAAGGGAGTACGCTCGTGATCAACCTGGGTTCCTTGTTTGGACAGTCGAGTCCGCCATTGGTCGGCCTCGACATCAGTACGTCCAGCGTGCGCCTGGTGGAGCTGGCCGACGCCGGCAAGGGCGAATTGCGGCTGGAACGCTATGCGGCCGAACCTCTGGCGCGCGGTGTTGTCGTGGACGGTAACATCGAAAACATCGAGGCGGTGTCCGAAGCGGTGCTGCGCGTCTGGAAGAAGAGCGGCACCAAGGTCAGGAACGTGGCGCTCGGCATGCCGCCCGCCGCCGTGATTACCAGGAAGATCATCCTGCCGGCCGGGCTGGGCGAAGACCAGCTCGAAGTGCAGGTCGAGTCCGAGGCCAGCCAGTATATCCCGTTCGCGCTGGACGAGGTAAGCCTGGATTTCGACGTGATCGGCCCGGCCGCCAACTCGGCCGACGACATGGAGGTGATGCTGGCCGCGGCGCGGCGCGAAAAAGTCGAGGACCGCGTGGCGATCGCCGAGGCGGCCGGCCTCACCGCCACCGTGATGGACATCGAGTCGTACGCCGCGCGCGCCGCGGCCGACCGCGCCATCGCCGGCCAGGCCGGCGCCGCGAAGGACCAGATCGTCGCGCTGTTCCAGATCGGCGCCCAGGCCATGCACATCTCGGTGCTGCAGAACGGCGAGACCATCTATGAACGCGAGCAGCCCTTCGGCGGCATCCAGCTGACCCAGGACATCGTGCGCGCCTACGGCCTGGCGTTCGAGGAAGCCGAAGCGCGCAAGAAGAGCGGCGACCTGCCCGACGCCTGGCGCACCGACCTGCTGCCGCCCTTCCTGGAAAACGCCGCGCTCGAAGTGACGCGCGCGATCCAGTTCTTCTATACCTCGACGCCCTACACCCGGATCGACCAGATCTACCTGGCCGGCGGCTGCGCGCTGTTGCCCGGCCTGCTCGAGATCATCGGCGGCCGCACCCGCATCCCGAGCGCGCTGATCGCGCCCTTCCGCGGCATGCAGCTCGGTGCCGGCGTGCGCGAACAGGCCTTGCGCCACGAGGCGCCCGGCTACCTGGTGGCGTGCGGCCTGGCGCTGCGGAGGTTCGGCTGATGATACGGATTAACCTGCTGCCGCACCGCGAGGCGAAACGCAAGCAGAAACAGCAGGCCTTCGTCGCCCTGATGGCGCTGGGCGCGCTGGCCGGCGCCGCGCTGGTGCTGCTGGTCGGCGGCTATAACGCCAGCCAGATCGCGGTGCAGAACGAGCGCAACCTGGTGCTGACCAACGCCAACGCGGAACTGGACAAGAAAATCGCCAAGATCGCCAACCTGAAGTCCGAGATCGAGGCGCTGAAGGCGCGCCAGCAGGCCGTCGAGGACTTGCAGGGCGACCGCAACCAGCCGGTCTACCTGCTCGACGAACTGGTGCGCCAGGCGCCGGACGGGGTCTACCTGAAAAGCTTCAGGCAGGATGGCCAGAAGGTCGACGTGGAAGGCGTGGCGCAGTCGCAGGAGCGCGTTGCCGAGCTGCTGCGCAACCTGTCGGGCAATTCGCCCTGGCTGGAACGTCCGGACCTGACCGAGGTGCGCGCCGTGCCGCTGGCCCAGGGCAAGAGCGGCCGCCAGGTGGTGGAATTCAAGCTCGGCGTGTCGATCAAGCGCATCCGCGAGAACGACGAGGAAGCCGGGCCGGCCAAGGGCCATGGCGTGATCAAGCAGGCCGCGGCCCCCGGAGCAGCATCATGAACATCGACCTGAAACAGCTGGGCGCCGATTTTTCCGCCCAGTTCGAGGGCCTGCAGGGCCGCCACCCCGGCCTGTGGCCGCTGGCGCCGCGCCTGCTGTGCGCCGCCGGCGCCGTGCTGGCGGTGCTGGCGCTCGGCTGGTATTTCTACTGGAGCGGCCAGTTCGAGCAGCAGGACGCCCTCGCCCAGCAGGAAACCCAGCTGCGCGATTCCTACCGCAGCAAGCTGGCGCAGGCGATCAACCTGGAAGCGCTGGAAGTCCAGCAGCAGCAGGTCAACCGCTACGTCGAGCGCCTCGAGAAGCAGTTGCCGAGCAAGGCCGAGATGGCCGCTCTGCTGTCCGACATCAACCAGGCCGGCGTCGGCCGCGGCCTGCAGTTCGAGCTGTTCAAGCCGAACCCGGAGCTGGTCAAGGATTACTATGCCGAGCAGCCGATCGATATCCGCGTCAGCGGCAAGTACCACGAGATCGGCGACTTCGCGGCCGACATGGCCAAGATGCCGCGCATCGTCACGCTGAACAACCTGAGCCTGAAGACCGACAAGGACGGCAAGCTGTCGCTCGACGCGGTCGCCAAGACCTTCCGCTACCTCGACCAGGACGAGCTGGAAGCCCAGGCCAAGGCGCGCAAGGCCAAGAAGAAGGGCGTCAAGGCCGACGGCGCCAAGGAGGGCGGCGCATGAAGCACCTGACCACGATGACGCTGCTGGCGGCCGGCCTGCTGCTGGCCGGCTGCGGCGAGGGCGATGTGCGCGAGGTGCGCGACTGGATGGAACAGGTCCGGCAGGACACCCGTCCGAGCGTCAAGCCGCTGGCCGAGCCGAAGGATTTCATCCCCTACGCCTACAACGCGCGCGAGGCGGTCGACCCGTTCGACCAGAACAAGCTGCTGGGCGAACTGGCGCGCACCGCGGCCGTCACGCCGGGCGCGAACCAGCCCGACCTGCAGCGTCCGCGCGAGCTGCTCGAGACCTTCCCGCTGGACACCATGCAGATGGTGGGCTCGATGCAGAAGGCCGGCGCCGGCTATGCGCTGCTGCAGATCGACCGCGCGGTGTACCAGGTACGCGCCGGCCAGCGGGTCGGCCAGAATTTCGGCGTCGTCACCCGCGTGGGCGAGAGCGCCGTCGATATCCGTGAAGTGGTGCAGGACGCCGCCGGCGAGTGGGTCGAACGCATGGCAAGACTGGAACTGCAAACCAAGGAGAAACATCAATGACCCGATTCCATCGATACGCCGGCGGCCTGCTGCTGGCGCTCGGAATCAGCAGTGCCTGGGCGCAGGAAAATGCGATCGAATCGATCAGCGCCAACCAGCAGGGCGGCAACGTCGTCCTTAACGTGACGATGAAGGAAGCCCCGAAAAAGCTGCCGATCGGCTTCTCGATCACCAATCCGGCCCGCATCGCGCTCGACTTCGGCGCCACCGCCAACGCCACCGGCAAGAACAGCCAGGACATCAACCTGGGCGAGGTGCGCGGCGTGAACGTGGTCCAGGCCGGCGAACGCACGCGCCTGGTGGTGAATCTACAGCGTCCGTTGAACTACGCCGCCGCGATCGACGGCCGTTCCGTCATCGTGACGATCGACGGTTCGGGCGGCGTGGCCCGCGCGGTCGACGGCGCCGGCCTGCCGGCACGCGCGGCCAGCCCCGCGCCGGTCGCGCAGCATCTCTTGCGCGACCTCGACTTCCGCCGCGGCAGCAATGGCGAAGGCCGCGTCGTGGTCGACCTGCCCAACGGCCAGGTCGCGGTCGACGTGCGCCAGGTCGCCGGCAAGATCCAGGTCGATTTCCTCAAGACCGGCCTGCCGCCCTCGCTGCGCCGGCGCCTCGACGTGAGCGACTTCGGCACCCCGGTGTCGCGCATCACCACCAACCCGCAGGGCGAGAACGTGCGCATGCTGATCGAAGCCCAGGGCAATTGGGAAGAGAGCGTGTACCAGAGCGATACCCAGCTGGTCATCGACGTCAAGCCGGTCAAGGAAGACCCGAACCGGCCGGCCGGCGGCGCCGGCACCGACTACCGCGGCGACAAGGTCTCGTTCAACTTCCAGAACATCGAGGTGCGCGCGGCGCTGCAGGCGATCGCCGACATCTCGGGCCTGAACATCATCACCAGCGATTCGGTCAGCGGCAACCTGACCCTGCAGCTGCGCCAGGTGCCCTGGGACCAGGCGCTCGACGTGATCCTGCAGGCCAAGGGCCTGGACCTGCGCAAGAACGGCACGGTGCTGTGGATCGCGCCCAAGGAAGAACTGCTGACCAAGGAAAAGCTGGAGCTGGAGCAGAAGGCCCAGATCTCCGACCTCGAACCGCTGCGCTCCGAGATCTTCCAGCTCAACTACCAGAAGGCCGAAGCCTTCCGCAACGTGTTCGGCCTGGACCAGAGCGGTGCGTCCTCCGGTGAAAGCAAGAACCGCGTGCTGTCGCGGCGCGGCAGCGCGATCATCGATCCGCGCACCAACCAGCTGTTCGTGACCGACATCGCATCGAAGATCGAGGATATCCGCAAGCTGATCCAGAAGGTCGACATCCGCACCAAGCAGGTGCTGGTGGAGGCGCGCCTGGTCGAGGCCAACGACGGCTTCTCGCGCAACCTGGGCGCCAAGCTCGGTTTCGCCGACATGCGCGCGATCCGCGGCGGCGACGCCGGCTACCAGCTCGGCGGCAGCAAGAACAGCCTGGCGATCGGCGGCAACCTGGCCGGCATCGGCGAGACCACGGCGCAGACCGCGCTGTCGGCGAACGCCTATGCCAACACCCAGCTGGTCAACCTGCCGGCCCAGCCGATCAACGGCGTGAACGCGCCGACCATCGCCTTCTCGCTGTTCTCCTCGGCCGCCAACCGCTTCCTGAACCTGGAGCTGTCGGCGCTGGAGGCGGACGGCAAGGGCAAGATCATTTCGAGCCCGCGCGTGGTCACCGAGGACAATGTCATGGCCGTGATCGAGCAGGGCGTCGAGCTGCCCTACCAGCAGGCCACCAGCAGCGGCGCGACCTCGATCGCCTTCCGCAAGGCCAACCTGCGCCTCGAAGTCACGCCCCAGGTCACGCCGGACGGCAACGTGGTGCTCGAGGTCGACGTCGCCAAGGATTCGAAGGGCGAAAGCACCACCGCCGGTTTCGCCATCAACACCCAGCACGTGAAGACCAAGGTGATGGTGGAGAACGGCGGCACCGTGGTACTGGGCGGTATCTACCAGCAGAGCGAGACCAACGACGTCAGCAAGGTGCCGCTGATGGGCGACATTCCGGTGGTGGGCAATCTGTTCAAGACCACCTCGCGTTCGACCAGCAAGACCGAGCTGCTGGTGTTCATCACCCCGAGGATCGTGGCCGAGCGGGTCCAGGGCGCACCCTGAAGCGCGCCTGCCTGACTGTCTGAAACAACAATCAACAACAAAGAGCAGAGATGAAAAACTTCAAGCATGACAGCGCGCGCCGTACCGGCACGCGTGTGGCCGCCCTGTCGATGGCGCTGTTGCTGGCCGCCTGCGGCGGCGGCGGCGGCAATCCGGGCGCGGTGGGTGGCGGTACGGGCAGTGGCGGCACCGGTGGCACCGGCGGCACCACCCCGGTGGCCGCGGCCAAGACCGTGCTGCAGGTGTTCGACGGCAGCGGCGCCGAGACCACCAGCATCGCCGGTGGCCAGACCGCGACCATCAAGGCGACCGTGACCCTGGCTTCGGGCAAGCCGGCCGCGAACGCGCTGGTGACCTTCACCGCCGGCAGCAGCGGCATGGTGGTGTTCGATCCAGAGAACGGCGCCGTCACCACCGACGCGACCGGACTGGCCGTGATGAAAGTGCGCTCGGCCAGCACGACCTCGGCGGGCGCGCTGGCGATCAACGTCAGCACGGCCGATGCCGAAGGCAAGACCTCGACCGCGACCGTCAACCTGTCCTTCGGCGCCGCGCCGCTGACGGTGGGCACGCTGAGCTTCGCGACGCCGCCCACGGCGCCGCTGCCGGCCTTCAATACCCTGTCCCTGAACATTCCGCTCACCAGCGGGGGCCAGCCGGCCGCCACGGCCCCGGGCCTGAGCATGACCTCGCTGTGCGTCGGCGACGGCACCGCGACCCTGGTGCCGGGCGCGCTGGCCGGCGGCATCCAGCTCGCCACCTATACCAACAACGGCTGCACCCGCGGCACCGACACCATCACCGTCTCGGCCGGCAATTCCAGCCAGACCATCCGCGTCCCGGTGGCCGCGGCCAACGTCGGCACCATCCAGTTCGTCAGTTCCAACCTGAGCGGCTCGTCGATCGTGCTCAAGGGTTCGGGCGGCCAGGGCCGGTCGGAATCGGCCCAGCTGACCTTCCGCGTCGTCGACAACAACAACAACGGCCTGGCCGGCGTCGACGTCGACTTCACGGCGACCACCAATACCGGCGGCCTGACCGTAACGCCAAAGCGCGCGACCACCGACGCCAGCGGCAACGTCAGCACCCAGGTCTCGTCGGGCACCATCCCGACCCCGGTGCGGGTCACCGCCACGGCAACCCGCAACGGCGTGCCGATCACCGGCCTGTCCGATGCCCTGACCGTGTCGACCGGCCTGCCGATCCAGAAATCGATGTCGATGAGCGCCGACAGGTACAACATCGAAGGCGGCAACTACGACGGCACCGTCGCCAACATCACCGTGCGCATGGCCGACCAGTACGGCAATCCGGTCTCGGACGGCACCGCGATCAACTTCGTCACCGAAGGCGGCGCGGTCGGCAGCTCGGCGCAAGGCGCCTGCACCACCGTCAACGGTGGCTGCTCGGTGCCGATCGTCAGCCAGAACTTCCGTCCGGTGAACGGCCGCGTCACGGTGCTGGCCTACGCGCAGGGCATCGAGGATTTCATCGACCTGAACGGCGACGGCCAGTACACCTGCACCAACTACATCGATGCCGACGGCAAGGTGCCGACGACCTACCGTCCGCTGGTCGACACCTGCGTGTCCGGCGGCGAGACCTTCACCGACCTGGGCGATCCCTTCCTCGACACCGGCTACCAGGGTTCGGTGTCCAGCATGTCCGGCTACAGCACCCTCGACGGCAAGTACGAAGCGGCCAAGGGCGACCTGCCGTTCCCCTACGGCCATGCCGGCTATGCCGAGAAGGGTAACGGCAAGTGGGGCCTGAACTACATCCGCAGCGCGATCGAGATCGTGTTCAGCAATTCGGACGCCGTCCTGACGCGCCAGGTCTGCACCGCTGCCGGCTGCCGCGACTGGACCCGCGACGATGGCGATCCGAGCAAGATCGCCGGCGTCGCCGGCACCAGCTGCAGCCCGCAGTCGCTGTACTTCCGCCTGGCCGACTCTAACAACAACCCCTTGCCGGCCGGCTCGTCGATCGCGGCCGTCGATGCGTCGAAGTTGTCGCTCGGAACGATCGCACCAGCCAGTGTGCCTTCGTCCAACCTGATCGGCGGTACCAGCCACTCGGCCATCGTCAAGCCGGACAATTCCTGCGCGGCAGGCAGTTTCACGCTGCAGGTGAACACACCGAAAGGGAACGGCATCGCGTTCACGTTCAGTTCGCAATAAACCTCGGGTGAGGTGCGCTTGGCGCCGGATCGGCCGATGCCGATCCGGCATGGGTTATTTCCGGTTAAACTGGCAGTGACCTGTACAAGATGCGGCATCCGATAGGAAAACAGACGGCCAGGTGAGATACTTGGCCGTTTTTTTATTTTTGAACGAACGTGGCCGACGCGAAGAACGACAATATATTTCTTGTGGGATTGATGGGCGCCGGCAAGACGACCATCGGCAGGATGCTGGCACGGCGGCTCGGCCGCAGCTTCATCGACTCCGACCACGAGATCGAAGCGCGCACCGGCGCCTCGATTCCCTGGATCTTCGAGATCGAGGGCGAGGCGAGCTTTCGCCGCCGCGAGGCCGAGGTGATCCGCGAACTGAGCGCGCAGCGCGGCATCGTGCTGGCGACCGGCGGCGGCGCCGTGCTCGATCCGGCCAGCCGCGCCCTGCTGGCCGAGCGCGGCACCGTGGTCTACCTGCGCGCCACCGTCAACAGCATCCTGCAGCGCACCGCCCACGACCGCAACCGCCCGCTGCTGCAGACCGCCGATCCGCGCAGGAAGCTCGAGGACCTGACCGCGCAGCGCGAACCGCTGTACCGCGAGATCGCCGACCTTGTCATCGATACCGGGCGTCCTAACGTACAATCGATGGTACAAACGATACTGGACCAGATGGCGGCGCTGGAAACGGCGCGCGCACGCAAGGCAAAGCACAGAATGAACGAACAGGCATGTACCACACTTAACGTCGACCTCGGCGACCGCAGCTATCCCATCGTCATCGGCCGCGGCCTGCTCGACGACGGCGCCCTGCTGGAGCGGCATATCGGCAGCGGCGGCGGCGGCAAGGTGGCCATCGTCACCAACACCACGGTGGCGCCGCTCTACCTCGAGAAGGTGGCCGGGCCGCTGCGCGCGAGCGGACGCGAGGTCGTCCCGATCGTGCTGCCGGACGGCGAAGAATATAAAAACTGGCAGAGCCTGAACCTGGTGTTCGACGCCCTGCTGGCCAACAAGTGCGACCGCAAGACCACCCTGGTGGCGCTGGGCGGCGGCGTGATCGGCGACCTGACCGGCTTCGCGGCCTCGAGCTACATGCGCGGCGTGCCCTTCGTGCAGATCCCGACGACGCTGCTGGCCCAGGTCGATTCCTCGGTGGGCGGCAAGACCGGCATCAACCACCCGCTCGGCAAGAACATGATCGGCGCGTTCTATCAACCGCGCGCCGTGATCGCCGACACCGCCACGCTCGACACCCTGCCGGCGCGCGAGCTGTCGGCCGGCCTGGCCGAAGTCATCAAGCACGGCGCCATCCTCGACGCCCCCTTCTTCGACTGGATCGAGCAGAACGTCGGCGCGCTGGTGGCGCGCGACGCCGAGGCGCTGGCCTACGCGATCGCGCGCTCCTGCGAGATCAAGGCCGACGTGGTCAAGCGCGACGAGCGCGAAGGCGGCCTGCGCGCGGTGCTGAACTTCGGCCACACCTTCGGCCATGCGATCGAGGCGGGCCTGGGCTACGGCGACTGGCTGCACGGCGAGGCGGTCGGCTGCGGCATGGTGATGGCGGCCGACTTGTCGCGGCGCCTGGGCCTGGTCGACGAGGCCAGCGTCGCGCGCATCCGCAGCCTGGCCGAAGCGGCCGGCCTGCCGGTGGTGGCGCCCGACCTCGGCGTCGAGCGCTGGATCGAACTGATGGAAGTCGACAAGAAGAACGAGGGCGGGGCGATCAGGTTCATCCTGCTCAAGCCGCTGGGCAGCCCCAGCGTGAACAGCGCGCCGCGCGAACTGCTGCTGGCCACCTTGGAGGCATCGATCCGATGATCGACTTCGACGCCCACCTGGCACCCTATGCGGCGCACTCGTCGAAAAGCCTGGGGCGTCGCCATGCGGAAGGACCGGCCGGCTCGCGCAGCGAGTTCCAGCGCGACCGCGACCGCATCATCCATTCGACCGCGTTCCGCCGCCTCGAATATAAAACCCAGGTCTTCCTGAACCACGAGGGCGACCTGTTCCGCACCCGCCTGACCCACTCGATCGAGGTGGCGCAGATCGGGCGCACGCTGGCGCGCAGCCTGCGCCTGAACGAAGACCTGGTGGAAGCCGTCGCGCTGGCGCACGACCTCGGCCACACGCCCTTCGGCCACGTCGGCCAGGACGTGCTGAACGAATGCATGAAGGACTACGGCGGCTTCGAGCACAACCTGCAAAGCCTGCGCGTGGTCGACCACCTCGAGGAGCACTACGGCGCCTTCGACGGCCTGAACCTGAGCTTCGAGACGCGCGAAGGCATCCTGAAGCACTGTTCGCTGACGAACGCGCGCCAGCTCGGGGAACTCGGCCAGCGCTTCATCGACCGCACGCAACCCAGCCTGGAAGCCCAGCTCACCAACATCGCCGACGAAATCGCCTACAACAACCACGACATCGACGATGGCCTGCGCTCGGGCCTCTTGACCATGAAGCAGATGGAAGAGGTGGATTTGTTCGCGCGCCTGCACCGCCAAGTGGTGGCGCAGTATCCGGGCCTGCCGGGCCGGCGCGAGCTGTACGAGACGATCCGCTTGATGATCACGGCGATGACGGCCGACCTGGTCGAGACCTCGGCCGCCCTGATCGCCGAGGCCGCGCCGCAGTCGATCGACGACGTGCGCACCGGCGCGCCCCTGATCCGCTTCTCGGCGCAGATGCGCACCGAGACCACGGCCCTGAAGCGCTTCCTGTACGCCAACCTGTACCGTCACTACAAGGTCAACCGCACCCGCGTGAAGGCCAGCCGCATCGTGCGCGAGCTGTTCGAGGCCTTCATGAGCGACCCGGTGCTGCTGCC
>Ga0265780_10000993_pt1 | contig 41702 bp, 35 predicted proteins | sample P1T30metagenome_FD_192432 | JGI IMG/M metagenome (GOLD analysis project Ga0265780, IMG submission 192432) | Plant litter microbial communities from East Loma Ridge, Irvine, California - P1 T30 | ecosystem: Environmental > Terrestrial > Plant litter > Unclassified | place: USA: California...
GCTACGACAAGCTGAAGCCGGACATCGATACCAATGCGACCAATATGATGAACCAATACATCGCCGAGCCCCGCGACCCCTACAGCTACCGGGTCAGCATTGTGCTGCCCGGCTACGCGGCCCGCTTTCAGAATCCGGAATACCGCAGCTACGCCGAGCGGGTGTTGCGTACGGAGCTGCCCGCCCACATTTTCCCGCAGATTTTCTGGCTGGACGATGTGGATGAAGAAGATATCAGCTACGGCCGCGAGGAGATGCGGCGCTTCGAAGATAAGCTGCACGCCTGGCTCAAGCTCAAGCGTACGCCCGTTGCCCGGGCCGAGTCATCTGTGACAAACAATGCTCCTTATCTGCGGTACAAAAACTATTTGGAAGCTTACGAGAAGGCCCATCGGGAGCTGGTGGCAAAGCTGAACAGCTTTCGCTCACAATACGAATATCCTCTTGATATAAACAATGCCTAAAAAACGGGCGGGGCCGCACACCGGCTCCGCCCGTTTTTTTCTCATCGCTCCCCTTATGCTTCCGAGCTCTCATGTTATTACGCGGCAGCACCTGCACCTGCGCCTGCGCACGCCCCCCGATGGCCTGCTCCTGCACCGCCAAACCGAAGCGGCCCTGCTGGCGCCGGCCTTACTCGCGGCCCTCGACGCGGCCCTGAGCCAGGCGCTGGCCGCCGCCGGGCTGCCCGCTGACAGCTGGCTGACGATTGACCAGCTGGCCCTCGACCTGGGCACCTTCGCTGCCGAAACCCTGGAAAAACAACTGCCAGAACGGCTGGTGCTGCAAATAGCGGCTCAGGTGGCCGCAATTGCCCGGCAGGCTACCAGGAGTGGCGTGGCGTCCGATGATGCGCTGAGCACGGCAAAACGGGCTACTCCGGGCGCTGCCAGCAGTTTCCCGGGGGGCTCCGTTTCGCTGCTCCCGGCCTGGGCCCGGCGGGAGCTGGCGCCGCCGGGCAGCTCATGGCCCGGGCCCGGGGAGGAAAGCGCCAGCGCGGCCGGGCCGCCGGCAGCCGCCGGGCCGCAGTTGGCAGCGGCGGCAATGGTTGCGGGCGCCGCCTGGGTGCATTTCCTGCGCCACGGTGTGCTGCCGGCCCATTGGGTAGTGCCTACCCCGCATAGCCACTGGGAGCAGGAGCTGCGGCAGCTGCTGGCCGCAGCCCCATCGGGCTGGGTACTCACGCTCCGGCAGGCCATGCGCGAGCCTTCGGCGCCCCGCCGGCTGTGGCGCCAGTTTTCGCCCGCCCTGGTTGCCCGCGTGTGTCATCTGCTGTCACCGGCCGGGGCGCCCCCGCTACGGCGCCGGGAACAACTGCTACGTACCTTCTCCCACCTCTGCACAACGACTGCTGGCAGTTCCTCCCCTGGGGAGCCGCCGTTTCCCGCCGGTGACGAGCTGGGAGCCGCCCTGCTGCTGCAAGCGGCCGAAGGGGCCATCGACTGGCCGGCCCTGGAACGCGCTTTAGCTCCGGCCGAGCCATCTTTTCCCGGCAGCCTCCGCCCGCTGGCGCTCTTGCTCGGGGCGGCGGCATCCCCTTCCCCAGCTACGGCCTCCCCCGGCCCGGAGACGCCGGCGTCCCCTTCCCCAGCTACGGCCTCCCCCAGCCCGGAGACGCCGGCCCCCGTGCTCCCCGAACCGCAGTACGTGGCCAATGCCGGCGTGGTGCTGCTGCATCCATTCCTGCCGGCCTGTTTTGACGCCTGCGGCTGGTTGAATGCCGATAACCAGTTTGTTAATATAGCCGCCCAGCAGGCTGCCGTGCTGCTGGTTCATTTTCTGGCCACTGGCCGTCGGCAAGCCTCCGAGCATGAGCTGGTGTTGCCGCGCTTGCTCTGCGGGGTGCCTCCTGCAGTCCTTTCGCCGCCCCGGCGGCTATCCCTGAGCCGCCCGGCCCGGGCAGAAGCCCAGGCCCTGCTGAAAGCGGCCCTGGCCCACTGGCAGGCGCTACGGGGTACTTCGCCTGGTGGCCTGCGTTCCGGCTTCCTGCAACGCGCCGGCAAGCTGGAGCCGCTGGCCCCGGGCGGCCCGGTTCTCACCGTCGAGCAGAAGGCACAGGATGTGCTGCTCAGCCGGCTGCCTTACGGCTGGAGTGTTGGCTTGGTACAACTGCCCTGGCTCCCGGCCCGGCTCGCCGTAGAGTGGGCATAGCATTGATTTATAAAGCTATTCTTTGTCGGTTTAGCTCTTGCACCCCCCAGGCGAATACGGGACAGCCCTTCCGGTTGCTCGTCCGACGCTACTCCTTGCCCAGGTTTCGGGCAAAGAGTAGCGCAAAGCTCAACTCCCCCAATAAGTTTTCTGCTGCATAGCAGAACGGGAAAGGAACACTAGTACAAGACAAACCGCACGTTCATCAAGGTATATTAAAGTATAAAATCTTAAATTTTTATACTTTAATATACTAACCGTAGTCGTTTTTTGTACTCCCGGCTTGTACCTCCGAACTGGTCGCCGGCCGCATTGCCACTGCTTTTCCTTCAGAAGGCGCGAATCGTCCGCAACCAAGGACATGTGACCGGCTTGCTCTAACTGATTTTTTAACAGGAATAAAATACCCCATTTCTGTGGGGCAATCCACGGGATAAACCCCATTTTTGTGGGGGTTAGGAGCCGTCCTCGCCTTATTAACTATTTGAACAACAGTAAAATATCCGTACACCCCCACAAAAATGGGGTGGCCGGCCTGGTGCTTGCTGCTCCCGTTTGTTTAGCTCTCCAAATTTTTAAAAAAAAAAGCTGCTAAAAAAAACTAGTAGTTACTTCATTTAAAAGATTACTAGTATTACGGGTGCCGTAACCAATTCATTTACAAGGGCCCACAGAGGCATTCCCCCACAAAAATGGGGTGACTCCCCCACAAAAATGGGGTGACTCCCCCACAAAAATGGGGTGACTCCCCCACAAAAATGGGGCGAAACCGGGGTTATTCCCCCACAAAAATGGGGTGACTCCCCCACAAGCCAAAAAAAGTGTGGGGGAATGCGCCTCCTCCGCGTACATTTGCCGCCTCCTGCTCTCTCTCCCTGTCATGAACCAGTCGCCGGTTATCACCACGCCCTCCGTTGTGCAGCATAATGCGATGGTGAATGCCGGCTTCGCCATGTCGGCGCTGGAGATGCGCTGCTTTCTGGCCATGCTCAGCCGCATCAGCCGCGACGACACGGCGCTGCCCGTGTGCCGGATTCCGGTGCGCGAGCTGTGCGCCGACTCGACCAGCAAGAACGTGTACCAGGAAGTGCGGGCCATGACGGTGAGCCTGGCCAAGCGTGCCCTGCTGCTGGAAGTGCTGGGCCCCAACGGCGAACGCCTGCCCGAGCCCGACGTGAAAAACCGCCCGCTGATGGGCGCCATCGATTACCTGCGGCGCGAGGGCGTGGTCGAGGCCGTGTTCAACGAACACCTGCGGCCCTACCTGCTGGAACTGAAAAACAACTTCACCAAGGCCCAGCTTGGCCAGCTGCTGAAGCTCAAGCGGCCCGCTTCGCACCGCATCTACTGGCTGTTGCGCGAGTATGCCCCCTTTGGCAAACGGACGGTGGGCCTGAGCGAGCTGCGGCACGTGCTGGGCTTGCAGGATGAGTATATCGACCGCTTCGACCACTTCAAGGTGCGGGTGCTGGAGCCCGCGCGCCAGGAGCTGGCCAGTACCGACCTGCCCTTCACCTACGAGCTGATAAAGCAGGGCCGCACGGTGAGCGAAATCCGTTTTCTGTTCGCCCCCGCCCACAAGGAATTACCGGAGGCCCCGGCCCTCGCGGGCTGGGAGGCGGCCGTGCTGGCCACCGGCGTGGCCGTGGCCAGCCTCGAACCGGTGCGTGCCCGCCTGGCCGCCGGCGACTACGATGAGGACTATGTGCATTACGTGCTGGCCCAGGTGAAAAAGCAGGTGCAGGCCGGCAAAGTGAAAAAGGAAGGCGGGGCTGTGTACAAAGCGCTGCTTGATGGCTACATGCTGCCTGCCTACCAGAAAACCAAATTGGCCCCGGCCTCAGCGAAAGTGAAATCATCGCCCGCCCTGAGCAGCCAGCGCAAAAAACTGCTCAGCGAGCTGGAAGACGCCCGCAACAGCCTGAGCTGGGCTCAGACGGCCGTCATCTACACCGACGAAACGCGGCCCGCGGCCGTGGCCAAGATTGCGGCTGCCATTGCCGCCCTGGAGCAGCAGCTGGAACAGCTGGGCAAGTGAGGGCCCCCGCCAGTCCCTGCTCCCCTCCCCCACGTAGCCGTTGGCAGCGGTCCCCACGGCTCGCTGGCAGCTTCAGGCAGCTGGCAGCTTGCGCTTCGCTCGTTCCTTTTCGGGCAGGGGGGTAGCGGCTTCGGGCCTGGTGGCGTAGAGCAGTTGCAGCGCCTCGTCGAGGAGCTCGTTGAGCGGGGTGCGCGTCCAGTACGCCACGCGATGCAGCTGGATGAGGGTGTGGGCTGGCAGCTGCGAGCCGAAGCGTAGCTTGTCCTCGCCTGGGGCTGAGGCGGCCGCCAGCGGCTGGCTGGCGGAGGAGGGGGCAAATAGTACGTCGTCGGGACTAGCTTGTGCAGCAGGCCGTTTGCTGACGTGCGCAGCTACGTTAAATTTGGATTTTGGGGCGGGCGCCATGAGATGAGTTTGCTGATTAAATCAGAGAAGTCAGAGAAGTTATACGGGCTGTATGCGCTGATTTAGTTAACCGGGCTGACTTTATCAGATAGGTTAGACAATACAGACAATATTTCACCAGTCAACTGGTCATAATCCACACAGGCGTTGCTGTCGGGCGCGTACGCATACAGGTTTTCACGCTGCAGCTGGGCTTCTTCCACAACGCCATTCTTGCGGATGGTTTGCTTCATCAGCAGCGGCCCCATATCGGGATGGGCGGCGAGCATATCCACAAACTCTTTGTGCAGGCGCCCGCGGTACGAGTGGGCGTAGGAAGTCAGGAACAGGCCGCCGACCAGCAAGTCCGGGTTGTAGTTGCGCTTGATGCGGCCCACCACGTCGAGCAGCGAGGCCAGACCTTCGTAGGCAAAGTAGGCCGGATGCACCGGGATGAACAGGGCATCGCTGGCCACCATAGCCGCCACCGCCAGCGGCGAGTGCGGACTGGGACTGGTGTCGAAGAGGACGTAGTCGAAGCTCGTGCGGAGCGTGGCCAGCGCGCTGCGCAGGGCAAAAGGGTAGTCCATATCAGTACCGAGCATTTTCTCTACGGCCGTCAGCTCGGATGTAGCCTGCGCCAGGTACACGTTGGGGCCCACTTCGGTAATGGCGTCCTCAAGCGGCCGGCCGTCGCGCACGGCCAGCCCGAGGTGGCGGGCACCATCGACCTCGGGCAGGGCCATGCTCAGGTTGCACTGCGGGTCGCAGTCGACGAACAGCACCCGGTGGCCCCGGTGCGCCAGGGCGTGGCCAATGGCCCAGACGGAAGTGGTTTTACCCACGCCGCCCTTGCGGTTGGCAATGGTGATGATAACGGGCTTTTTCATACGGCGAAGATAAGATGATTCGTATGACTTTTCTGACTAACTCAGACTTTCTGAGTTGGTCAGAAAGCTTCCGGCTACCTGGAAGCCGGGCAGAATGAGCGGGATGTCAATGGCTTTCCTGAGGTATGTGGAATCGGAAAGCAGACCTTGCCTACGTTTCTGAGTCCGGGGGCAGCGGCGGTCAGTGACTGGCCGGGCCCAGCCGATTTGCTTGACCGGATAGCCGGCTTTCTGCGCTAAGCCACCCGGGGAGGCAGAACTACCAGCAAGCGAAGCACCGTGGTGGCCCGGAAGCTGCTGCCGCGCCGGGTGCGGTAGCCGGCCTGGTTGAGCTCTTCTGCAATCTGCTGGAGCGTGTGGCCCTGGGCGCGCAGCAACCCCGCCAGCCGGGCGGCCTGGCGGTTGGCCTGGTGTTCGCGGGCATTGCGCTGCATCGTTTCGCGGCCTAGCGCCTGCACGGCCGGCGTGAAGTTGGCGGGCGTGCCCAGCTGCGCCCCGCGGGCCTTCTTGGCCGCCAGCGCGTCCCGGGTGCGTTTGGAAATCGTTTCGCGCTCGTGCTGGGCGATGACGGCAAACAAGCCCACGGTGAGCGTATTCGCATCGGGCATGTCGCAGCACACAAAATCCACGCCCGAGTCGCGCAGGGCGAAGATGAAGCCCGCATTGCGCGAGAGCCTATCGAGTTTGGCAATAAGTAGCGTGGCCCCGGTGCGGCGGGCCTCGGCGATGGCGGCGGCCAGCTGGGGCCGCTGGTCTTTCTTGCCGCTCTCGATTTCAACAAACTCTTCGCCCAGCTGCGCCGGGTCGGCCACGAAGGCCCGCACGGCGGCGCGCTGGGCCGCAAGCCCCAGGCCGGAGGCACCCTGCTTTTGCGTGGAGACTCTATAATAAGGAGTGTAGCGGCGCGCCGGCGACATGAAAACAGGAGGACAAAAGCAAAAGCTGGGGCAAAGTACGGGTTTTTACAACTAGTAAACGAACGTTCACAAGATGTAATAAGGCCGGCTGCTGCCAGCCCCGTACTGGAGGAGCGGCTGGGCCAGCCGGCCCCCGTTTTAGCAGTGCTGGTTTGAACCTCACCCCACCCATGTGGGGCGACATTGGCACTACTCCCCACAGACGGCCTCACTATTCGGGCCATACCAGCTCGTAGCTGGTGCTGCGGCCGCCGCCGGGAGCCAGCCGCAGGATGCCCAGGGCGAGCAGGCCCTGGATATCGCGCCCGGCCGTATCCTGCGAGCATTTGGCCATTTTGGCCCACTTGGACGACGTGAGCTTGCCCTCGAAGCCGTCGAGCAACCGGGCCAGCAGCCGCCGTTGCCGCACGTTGAGCGGTTGCTGGCCGTGGTGCTCCCAGAAGCGGGCCCGGCTCAGCACGCCGTGCAGGGTCTGCCCGGCGGCCTGCACGGCCCGGCCCAGGCATTCCAGAAACCAGGTTAGCCACGGGGTAATATCGAGGCTGCCGCGCTGGGTGCGCTCAAGCAGGGCATAGTAGGTGGCGCGCTCGGCCTGAATCTGGGCCGACATGCTGTAGCCGCGCTGGGCGCTGCCGTCGGCGCGGGCCAGCAGCTGGTCGGCCAGGGCGCGGGCGATACGGCCATTGCCGTCGTCGAAGGGATGGATAGTGACAAACCACAGGTGAGCCACGGCGGCCTTCAGCACGGCATCGAGCGGCCCGGGCGGGGCGTTGAACCAGGCCAGAAACTGCTGCATCTGGGCGGGCAGCTGCTCGGCCGGCGGGGCCTCAAAATGCACCCGCTCGCGGCCCATCGCCCCGGATACCACTTGCATGCCGCCTGTGCGCCACCGGCCCACCTCCACGGCGTAGAGGCCGCTGCGGCCAGTCGGAAAAAGGGCTCCGTGCCAGGCAAAAAGCCGCTCGGCCGTCAGGGGCTGGGCGTGGTGCTGGGTAGCGTCGAGCAGCATGGCCACGATGCCCTCCACGCGGCGGTCGGCCGCGGGCGCGCCGCCGGCATCCAGGCCCAGGCGGTGCGCCAGGGAGGAGCGCACCGACTCGGCCGGCAGCAGCTCGCCCTCGATTTCGCTCGACTTGAGCACGTCCAGCGTCAGACTGCGCAGCGTGGCCTCGTCGCGCAGGTGCAGGCCCAGCGCATCGAGGCGGCCCAGCAGCCGGCCCTGCTGGTAGCGTACGGCCCCGAGCAGGGGCTCCAGCTGGGCGGCCTGCCAGGTGAAGGCGGGCCAGTGAGGCAGTTGATGAATGAAAGGCATAGCGCGTATTCGCCGCAGAATATGCGGCGAATATACCCGTTAATCTCCGCACTCAGGAGCAGTTCGACTCGATTCCCATTATGGGAAGCTTATTCACGGCGCTCAAGGGGGTGAGACGGGAAAACAAACCGGTGACAATGGAAACCGTGCCGGCCAAATTCCTGGAGGACGAACAAGCGTCCAACAAACTGTTGTTAGAGCTAGCCCAATCGGGGTATCGCAAGGTCTTGTCTATTAGTTATGACGAGAAAAAACGCGTTTACGCAAGACCAGGGTCATGGTGGGCAGACCTACCTGGAAGCGATAATAAAGCAGTCGATGGGCGGCCGGAAATACAGTGCCGCCGCCAAGCAAAAAGTATTCGAGCGGCTGGTGGCGGCGGAGCAGGAGCGACTTGCGAAGGAAGGTGTGCGGTACCGGCTCAATGCCATCGGGCATTAAAGCCGGCTACGGGTGCCACGTCGGGTCGAGGCGGCCATCCGGGAATAAGCATACCAGATAAGGCAGGTCCTGGCCATTGTAGCACAGGAAGTCTCCGCCAACCAGCAGGCGGCCGTCGGCGAGGTTAGCCAGGGCCTGCACCGGGCCATTGGGTGCCTCCCCGGTGGCCCGGAAGCTGCTATCGGGCAAGCCCGTGGGCAGCCAGCGGCGCAGCCACTGCCACTGCGCCTGCATGGCGCGCTCCTGCGCCCACCTCGCCCGCCAGGCCCGCCGGTAGGAGCGCTTGTGCAGCAGCGGAGAGAAGGGGTCAAAATAGCTCGTCGACTCATACGGCCGGTACGCTACCAGCATTGTCCCGTCGGGGCGCACCAGCAAGCCGCTGACGCCGTTATCGGCAACGGTGCAGGCGGGGGTAAAAGCGGGGTCGCGGTGGCCATTCGGCAGCAGGCGTACCACGGCGGTTATTCCCTCCGGAATGTGGGCAACGCTCTCGCGCCCCGCCGCCACCAGCGTACCCGCCGGGCCCGCCGCCAGCGCCGCCGGAATGCCGCCCCGCCAGTCGTGCGGTAGCGAATCGCTCCGCAGAATAGTTGCGACGTCGGCGTCGGTTAGCACGTAGCCCGGCTTGAGTTCGAAGCGAGGCGGCTCGCGCGGGGCAAAGGTCGAATCGGGGCGGCCGTCGGGGCGGAAACACTCGACGGGGCGGCGGCAGCAGTGCGTCACGGCCACCCGGCCGTCGGAGCGCAGCGCCAGATGGTTCAGGTGCTCGGGCGGGTAGCGGGGGGCCTGAAAGGTGGTATCGCGGTGCCCGTTGGGCAGCAGGCGCAGCAGGCGCCGGGGTTCATCTTCCGCCGGTTGCCGGTCGAAGGCGCCAGCCACTACCAGGCGGCCGTCGGGCTGCAGGGCCAGGCCGATGATGGCTTCGTAGTGACGCCGGTGCGTAATCAGTTCCGCTTCGGGCAGCACGGCCGGCACAAAGCCGGGGTCGCGGCGGCCATCGGGCAGCAACTGAGCCAGAAAGCAGTACCCCACGCTGTCGGGGGCCAAGTCGTAAGCCATTCCCACGGCCACCCGGCCATCGGGCCGCGCGGCCAGGGCGCAGGGGCGCGCCCGGCGGTTCCACTCGGCAGGGGGCACAAAGGCCGGGTCGAGGTGGCCATCGGGGCGCAGGCGGGCCAGGCCCGGGCGGGCCTGGCCCGCGTAGTGCGCGAAGCGTCCAGCCACCAGGACGCCGCCATCGGGCTGCACGACGAGCAGCTCCACCGGGCCATCGGGGCCGGGAGCAGCCGGGGCCCCGGATGTAGCCTGCGCAAAGGCCCGCCCGATGGGCAGCCCGCCCAGCAATCCAGTCAGGAAAAAACAAAGAAAACGGTCAGCGATTCGCGGGAGTATAGGCCACATCGTCAGCGAGCTTCAGCACAGGGGGATTTGCCTGGCAAGATACTCATTGGCGCTGGGGGTCAGCGCCCGGAAAGCGGCTGCCGTTTCGCGGCCGGCCCGCTACCGGGCCCGGCGCCGGCGCTGGCCCACCAGCAGCAGCCAGCTCAACCCGGCTGCCACCAAGGTCAGGATGCTGCTCAGCAGCACCGCCCGCCCCACCGAGCGGGGAGCCCCGCCCCAGCCGGCCGGGGCCCGGGCCGCCGGCACACTGGCCATCCCCTGCCGCCCGTGCTGCGTATGCAGCGGGCTGGCCGAGGCGGCAATGACGGCCGGGCCGCTGCGGCGGCCGGTGCTGGTGGCCGTGGCCCGCGGCGCGGCCGCCACGGTGGCTTTCTTGGCGGCGGTGGCCACCGTGGTGGGACCGTAATAAAACGAGCAGCCCTTGCATTTGCGCGGCAGCCGGGCTGCCGGCGGCAGGGGCTTCAGCCGCCGCCCGGCCGTTACCAGGAATTCCCCGGCCGGGAGGAGCGAATCGGCTGCCGGGGAAGGGCCCGCCAGCAACCTGTCAGGAGCGCGAGCAGCGAGCCCGGCTATGGGGGGGACTGCCGTTTCCGGGGTGGGGCGCGCTGGCGCGCAGCCCGAAAGTAAACCGGTGGCACTGCCGGCAGCAGCCAGCAGCGTGAGCGCCGCCCACTGGCGGCCGGAGGAATGAAAAAGAAACATGGACCGGAGCTTGAGCGAGGACTATGCCGGCGGTTATTCACCGGTCCGGCAAGATGCTTCCGCAGGCGGGCCCGTCCTAACACAAAAAAGGCACTAACGGCTGATTTTGCCGCTAGTGCCTTTTTTAAGGTGTTCATTGTTAGGGTAAAATGCCTTTAATCCTGCGGTGCAGTCGGCGGGCTTGCGCACGCGGCTGGCGATGGCGGCGAAGGTTCAAATTGGCCCAGCCGGGTGGTTGCTCCGATTCGGGAATCTTATCTTTCTGACTGGACGTGGCGGCCGACACCATCTCGATGGCCGACTCTTTGGGGAAGGCTTTGTACGTACGCATTACGTGCTTGCCTGCCACGTTGTCCTGGGGTGCGGGTGTCTCCTGAGGCAAGGAGTCATTGCCGCCAATCAAGCTCATCAGGCGGCTCAGCTCCTGTAGTTGTTTCACCACATCCTCATCCGAGCGCACAGCGGGTTCGGCCAGGCGCAGGGCCTGTTTGACGTAGCCCAACTGGGTCTTGAGAGGAGTCGTGAGAGCTGAGTTGGAGCCTGCCGCGTCTAGCTGCTCTTGGATGTTTTGCTGCACTCCCTTCAGATACTCCTCAATCGGCATGGGCGTAGAAGCTACCATCAGCCGCGCCGCCTGCGGCTCCTTGCCTGAAAAGAACAAGGTGTGCCGCTCGCCATCTTTGTTGGTAAACGGCTTGCGCAGCCCCAGCCAGCCAGCCACGGCTTGCCCGGCCTGCTGGGCGGCGCCGAGGGCCTTCTTGCCCATCTTGAGCACGAAGTCGACGAGCTTGTTGATGAGCAAATCGACGGGCTTGCGCAGCTTCCTGAGCAGGGTCTGGATGGCGCCCGAAAGCTTGTCGAGGCCCACCAGGCTGGCCAGGAAGCCGATAATGAGCGGCACCAGGCCGCTCATCACGCCCTCCACCTTCTTGGCCGCGTCGGTTGTTTTGCCCGCCGCGATGGTGGCCACCGAGTCGAGGAAGGAGGTGACGACTTCGCCCAGCTGGCGCGCCCGCTCGATGAAAAACATCACCGTGGTATAGGTCGAGCGCACGGCTTCGAGCAGCGCGGCGGCCGGCAGCAGCAGGCTGGCCAGCTTGGTCACGGCCTTGCCCACCACGGTGGTGGTCACCCACGCGCGCAGGCTGCCCAGGGCCGTGTCCGTAAACTCGCTCAGCAGCCCGCCCATTTCCTGGGCGGCGGCGCCCAGGCCCTTGGTGAGCAGGGTTTTGCCCAGGTGGGCGGCTTGCTCGAGGCGCAGCACGGCGGGCTCGCCCACGCGCTCCACCACTTTGCCGCGCACGTAGGTGTAGCTCAGGCCCAGCGCCTGCAGGGCCAGCGACAGCAGGCCGGGGCCGTTGAAGCGCTCGGGCAGCACCAGGTTGCTGCCTTGCAGGCTGCCCATGAGCCAGTTGGTGAAGCCTTTTTTCAGGTGCTGGCCCAGGTGGGCGTAGAAGAGCTCGAAGCCCTCGTTGCCGGCCCTCACCAGGTAGCCGGCAAAGCGCAGCGGATTGCGCAGGATGAGGCGGTAGGTGTCGCCGGCCTTGCGCAGAATCCTGAGTACGGTGCGGGCGCCGTCGCCCAGCACGGCCGTGAAGACGAACTCCAGCACCCGGGCGAAGGCTTTCTTGCCAAACTCCACCAGGTCGAGGCCCAGCTGCTCGAACGGCGCCACCAGGCGGGTGGCCGTATTGATGGGGTGCAGAACGGCATCTTCCCAGTGGAAGTCGCGCCAGGTGGCCGCCAGCAGGTCCTGCACGCGGCGCACGCTCAGCTTGTGGTGCTCGGCCTCGACCCGCAGCCAGTCGAAGGCCAGCTGCAGCCCCCCCGACTGCTCCAAATCCTTGAGCTGCTGCTCGCCATTGGGCGTGAGGGCCAGAATGCCGTGTACCAGGTTGTGGGGCGTGCGCCTGACCACCCGGTGGGCAAACGGGTCGTAGCCCAGCAGCACCGTCAGCAGCGGGTAGCCCTTGAAGTCGTGCGCGGCCGCCGCCGCTTTTTCCCGGACGATGTCGGGCAGCTGGCCCAGCAGCTGCTCGGCCGTAGCGGCCAGGGCGTTGGGGGCCTGCCTTTTGGCGGGCGGGGCGAGGGCTTTGCCGGGCGCGGCCGCGCCCGGCTGGCGCTGGGCGAGCGGGGCGGCTGCGGTCGGGCGGGCCACGGTGCGCGTGGCCACCACGGGCCGGGCGGCCGTTTTGGCGGCCGTTTTGGTAGCGGGTTTAGCGGCAGGCTTGGCGGGCGCGGCCGTTTTGGTGGGCGGAGCAAGGAGCGCGTGGGCGGGCATGGGCAGCGGACAAGGGGAGGCTGCCCCCGGTAGCGGGCGGCAGGGCCATTGCCGGGGCAAGTTGCCGAAGTCCCCGGCCGCATCCTAGCGCATTTTCCGTACTTACGGCACGTTTTACCCGGTTATGCTAAAAAAAGCTTGCTGATTTACAGCGGTGTCAGTACAAAAAAAACTGCCGCCCAGGTAGCCGGGCAGCAGCTGGTCCTCCTTGGAGGGGAGCAGGCTTTGCGACGCCGCCCAGGTGCAGGAGACACATAACCAGTCGATGGCCAGAAGGCGCTCCGGCTTGGCTATTCGGTGGGCCGGTAGCGCAACACAGGCCCCTGGCTTCAGGGCGGGCTGCTCGAAACACCGAACTTCCGGCACGGCGCGCAGCCGGGCCTTGACCTGCTCGGGCACGCCGCCCAGGTGCATCAGGCGCATAAACCAGTCGAGGGCCAGGGTGAGCAGGTTGGCCAGCGTGTGCTCGACCTTGGTGGCGGCCGGGGCCAGCACACGGTTGGCAATGTCGGAGAAGGCCCCCACGATGGTTTCGAGCAGGGCCGTGAACCGGTCGGGAAGCTATTCTTCCGGGGTGTAATTGGCCATCACTGCCCAGGTTTTTTCGGCGGGCAGCTTCACTGCATCGTAGCGGGCGACGAAACTCTCCAGGTTGAACCATACGCGGGGGAGCAGCGCCTCCAGCGCCGTCACTGCTTCCTGGGCCATGTGGGCGTTGTGGCCGGCGGGCCATTGAAAGGGCCGGACCTGCCCCGCCGGCGAAGCCAGCACGACGAGCAGGTGCTGCCAGAACTGCGCACCCAGACTCATCTTGAGCAATTCAAAATAGCCTTCCAGGTTGACGCCCGTCGGCTGCAGCTCGTCATCGATGTTGTAGTAAAACAGCTCACTGCTGCGGTACTCGTCGTGGAGCAGCCCGACACTGGCGTCATCCTTAAACATGTCCACCATTCGGTAGGTGCGCAGGCGTGGGTCTTCGTCGTCATGCCCGAAGTAGATTTCACCTTCTAGGTTAAGGCCGTAGATTTCCTGCACGGGCCGCAGGTTGATGGACCCGTGGAGGGTGCCTTCTGCATTATTCCACCGCATGGTCAAGCCATTGAAGTTCATGCCATAGTTGAGGATTTCGGGCGGAATCCGGTCGGCTTTGGCCTGCGCGCGCTGCTTTTGGGTCATCCGCCGACCAGTCTTATCAACCGTTAGTATGGCCGATTTTCTAATTTTACTCCAGACGTTGCCAGCGGTATTACGAAAGCTATACGGGTCCATTGAGAAGGGGGTGATAAGGGCAGTACTGGTTAGGTCAGAGAACGTGTTTACCCCCCCAAATAAAGTCGATTTGCCGCAGATGCTTCACTAATGGCCTTGACATCGGCATCGCGCTCTTGGGGCGTAAGGTTGGGCACGGTACTCGTTATGAAATCCTTGAGCCCCTTAAACGAGCGGAATGCCCTGGAGCTCGTTATGCGAGCGGCTTCGATGCGCTGATAGATGGCCGATGCACTATGACGTGATAACATCACAATGTCAGGGTTTAGCAGTTCCATCGGGCTCCTTATATCATTTATCCGAACCTCCGATGCCAGGGTACTAGAAACCGGGTTTCCACCAGTAAGGACATATACGTCTATGCTGCCCTGGTCAATGGGGTTGTTAATTACTTCCGTGAGGTGGAAGTTTTTGTTCGCCTTGCTTCTTTGCGAGCTGGGCACTGGCGAAGCCATGTTCTGACTATCAGCCGCATCTACCTGCCGGACAGTGACCGTCAGGCTTAGTGGCACATGTTCCTCGGCCTCAATAATAGCCTTGATGTCAGCGTTGTCGTTTCGCTTTAAGATGTTTTCCTTTAACAGGTCCTGGCGTAAGGAGCGGCCATAATTCGGCACCACGGAGTAGAAAAAGGCCACCCCAGGTTGCTGAGTCATGTGGTTGAGCATGTTTTCGACCCGGGTTTTGTGCTGTGCGTTGCCCGCATACGACAGCGGCGTCAGGTTTTGCCAGTTAGTGCCCGAACCGTAGATTTTTGCATTGAGCAGGTGTCCCTGTACGTAATAGGCATTGCTGGTTCCCGCCAGCGAGCGGCGTTTAGCCAGCGCGGTGAAAAGGTCCGCCGCCTTTTTAGGCGAGTCAGGGTGGGGATTCTTGGTATCCGAGCCCGGGGTGGTAGGGGCGATGCCCTGCACAAACTCGATGCTTGCGCCCGTGCCGAAACCATTTGCCGTCGAATAAGGCAAGTACACGGGGTCTTTGCGGTTTCCGGCAGCCATCGCACGATTGCCGCCCCCTGGCAGTGCCATTTGCATGATTTCCATCGTTTCCTGGGCCAGCTCCACCAGGGCCCGCTTCAGCGGCTCCCGGCCCCTGGCCAGCACCAGCTCACGATTCTTCGAAGGATTGGCCTGCTGCTGTTCTTCCAGTAAGATGTAGGCCGCCTTCAGCTGGTCTACTTTGGCGACCAGCGGCGCTATTCGCGCCACGTGCAACTGGGCCACAGGGTCGTTGTTGAGGAACTGCTCATAGGGGTGCGGGACACTGGCCAGCATAAGGCGGCCCTGTTCATCGAGGAAAACGCTGTGCTTTTCCTTGTTCGACAGGGTGAATTCCTCGCGAAAGCCCAGCCAGCCCTTGACGGCCCCCACGACGTCTTTCACGGCCGTTTTGCCCTTATTGAAGGTCTTGACGGCCATCTCGATGAACTTGTCGAGGAACTTGTCGATGGTCTGGTCAATCCAGGTGCGGGCCAGCAGGATTTGCGCCTTGACCTGCTCGGGCACGCCGCCCAGGTGCATCAGGCGCATAAACCAGTCGAGGGCCAGGGTGAGCAGGTTGGCCAGCGTGTGCTCGACCTTGGTCGCGGCCGGGGCCAGCACACGGTTGGCAATGTCGGAGAAGGCCCCCACGATGGTTTCGAGCAGGGCCGTGAACCGGTCGGCCTGGTCGATGAAGAAGACGATGGTTTCGTAGGTGTCGCGCAGGGCCTCAAACAGGGCCGAGGCCGGGCTGAGCAGGCTGGCCAGCTTCACCATGCCCTCCTGGATGAGGTGCTTGTAGAGCCAGCTGCGCACGCCGTCCACCACCTGGGTCTTGAGCTTGCTCAGCTGCCCGCTGGCCATCGTCAGCAGCTCTTTGCCCACGGCCGCGGGGCCCTGCGTCACGAGCGTCTTGATGAGGTGGCCGGCGGTTTCGAGCACCTGCACGGCCTGCTCGCCGCGCGGGCCCATGCGCTTGACGAGCTTGGCGCGCAGGTTGTCGTACGTCAGGCCCAGCAGGCGCAGGCCCAGCTGGAGCAGGCTGGGGCCGTCAAACTCCCTGGGCATGGCCAGGCCGTCTTTCTTGAAGGCACTCAGCAGCCAGGTGGTGAAGCTCAGGCCCAGGTAGCCCAGGGCTTTATTGGTGAATTGCTTGAAGCCCAGCTTCACGCCGTCCACGAGGTTGCGCAGGAAAGCCTTGGGGTCTTTCACAATCTTGTGAAAGGTGGCCTGCCCCTGTTTCAGCAGCTTCATCACCCGCTCGCCCCGGCTGCCCAGCAGCGGCAGAATCAGGTCGAAGAGCGGCGGCGTCACGGCCGCCACGAAGCTGCCCACGTCGCCGGCCAGGGCCAGCAGCGGCCGCAGCAGCGGCCGGGGGTCAATAAGCAGGCTGAGGTTTTTCTGCTTGCCAATGTCCACCATCTGGTTGAACAGGTCGAGCACGCGCTGCGGGCCCAGGTGGTAGCGGGCGGCATTGGCTTCGATAAGCTGGCCCGCTTTCGACACGGCCCCCGTCTTGCGCACTACATGGTACAGCTCCTGGGTGTCCTTGTCGAAGGCCAGCAGGGCTTCCACCAGGTTTTCGGGCGTGCGGCGGCGCACTTTGTGGGTGAAGGGGTCGTAGCCCAGCATGAGCGTCAGCAGCGGGTAGCCAGCGAAGGCGCGGGCGTCCTGGCTGAGCCCGGCCAGCATGGAGTTAGGCACCCAGTCCAGCACTTGGTCGATGACCGCCGCGAGGCCATTGGGGGCAGCCGTGGCGGGTTGCGGCCGGGCCACGGCGTGCGCGGTGCCCACCGGCCGTGGGGCCACTATCGGCGCGCCGGTGGCGCGCTGGGGCAGGGCCGAGCGGGCCGCGGGCGCCCGTCCCACGGTCCGTTGCGGCGGCACGACGGTTTTGGCGGGCGTAACAGTTTTGGCGGGCGTAACAGTTTTGGCCGGGGCGGCCTTTTTGGGGGCAGCCGTGGGTAGTGCGAAAGCAGACATGAGCAGCGGGGAGGTGCGCGGCGGCACCATTGAGGCGGCAAGATGCTAGCTGGAGCAGCCCTATCCTAGCTCATTTTCCGCACTCACGGCATATTTTACCCGGTTGCGCCAAAGTTTGTCATTTGATTTTAAGAGCCTTGCTTCTGCCAAGTGCGGTTTGGTGGGCGGCAGCTTCCGCCGGGCGCGGGAGGCAGGCTTACCTGCTGCTGCCGGCAGCAAAAGGGCCGCACCGGTTTATGAGGGGTATTGCGCTTAAAATCAGTCGCTTTTTTCGGGTAGTTCCGGGTCAGAATTGCCGTGAGTAGCAGAAAAAAGCTAGGTAATGCCCACCTGGTACCGCCATCTTGCGGAGGCTAAGCCCACTGGCGCATCTTTTATCCTCTTCTCTCCTTACTGGCATGCTTAATTCAGGTTTCCTCGCTCACACGATGAGCATCTCCACCAATACTGTCTTTTATCCGGCGGTACAAGGTCTATACGACTACCTATCGGACTCAATCGGCCCGCAACTGGCAAACTCCAACTACGAGTGGTTTTATAGTACAAATAAAGCCGATGATTTTAATGAGAAGGTGCCTGATTTTTCGTTCGTCGATAATTTTGACCAGTTGTCAGGAGTGAGTACGTTGGGTAAGAAGGAACGCATGGTACTTCTGTTAGCCCTAGTGCCTCATCTGCAGCCTTATTTCTATGAGCTCGCCCTGCTGAAATCGTTTCCGGACGGTGACATTCCGGTTGAATTCGGGGGGCTCAGGAATAATATGCATCATGGCCTGATTCCTACGCTTGATACGGCGCTGCTGCTAGTGGCTGGCAGCAGCCCGGAGCTGCGAAGGAAAATGTTATCAAATGTTTTTAGCGAGAAATCTGCTTTCGCAGAGTACGGGATTCTGACGTTGGGCGAACTGCCGGCCGGGGAGCCCGAGGGCAGCCGGCCCCTGATTATCGCCCCGCATGCCCTGCATTATTTCCTCTACGAGGAGTACATCGAACCAGTAATCTCCGAGCCGGAGCCCAATCCGGGCCAGTGCGTCTGTCAGTGCGCGACTCCCACTCCGCCCCCCACGCCAACCGATGAGCTACCGGCCGATTTTCCGGCTCAGGAAATTACTCCTTTGTACAATTGGGATAAGCTGGTGCTGGCACCCAACACGCTGGCACTGGTCGAAGACGTACGCAACTGGGTGAAAAACCGCAGTGCGCTGAACACTAGCTGGGGCATGGGGGAGTTGTTCAAGCCCGGCTACCGGGTGTTGTTCTACGGCCCTTCCGGCACGGGCAAAACCATGACGGCTCTGCTGCTGGGCGGCGACACTAACGAGCGGGTCTATCGCGTCGACCTGTCGATGGTGATGTCGAAGTACATTGGCGAAACCGAGAAAAACCTGGGCAAGCTATTCGATAAAATACAGGGTACCAACAAGGTATTGTTCTTTGATGAAGCCGACGCCCTTTTCGGTAAGCGCACCGAAACCCGCGATGCCCACGACCGGTTTGCCAACCAGGAAGTCGCGTACCTGCTGCAACGCATCGAAGAATACGACGGCCTGGTGATACTCGCTTCCAACCTCAAAGGCAACCTGGATACGGCCTTCAGCCGCCGCTTCCAGGCCATGATACCCTTCCCGATGCCGACGGCCGTTGAGCGCAGAAAGCTGTGGACAAATATTAAAGATGCCTATCCCGAGCGCTTTGGGGAGCTGCTAACGGACCCCCTGGCCAACCGCTACGAGCTTTCCGGGGCTTCTATCGTCAACGTGGTACAATTTGCGGCCCTGCGGGCCCTGGCGTACACGCCGGTCAAAGAAGAGCTGCAATACGATGACCTTATCGAAGGCATCCGTACCGAATACCAGAAGGACGGCCGGCTGCTGTAAGCTCCCTGCCGGCAGGCCGCAAAAAAATCCCCCGACCCGGGCCCGCTCCACCAGGAGCGGCCGAGGGCCGGGGGATTTTTTTCGTTGCTGACCCCAAAGCCTACGCCGCCGGCGCCGGAATGGCGGCCACCCGCGCCAGCCAGCTTTTCAGGAAGCGGGCCTGCTGCACGTCGGGGCGCAGCAGCAGGCGCTGAAACAGCCCGTGCAGCGGGGTGCCGGGCGCGGGGGCCGTGGTGCCGGCGCGGTAGCAGTAAAAAGCCTCGCGCAGCGCTTTCACTTCCCGAAACAGGGCGGGGGCGGGGCACTCGTTGGCGGCGGCCAGGGTGCGGGGGCCCAGGCGGCCGTCTTCGGCCAGGCGGGTGTAGCCCAGCTGGCGCAGGGCGTACTGCAGCATGCGGGCCGGGCGGCCGGTGCCGGCATTCACGCCGTGGTCGGCCAGCTGCTCGGCCACGGCCTGGCTGCGCAGCTCGTCGAGGCGCAGCACGTCCCAGTAGTTGGCCTTGTAGAAGGCGCGCACCTGGGCAGCCAGGGTGCCGTCGGCGGCCAGGGCTTTGGTGAGGGCGGGGTACTGCGCGGGCAGCACCCCGCCGGCCAGGCCCAGGCGGGCCTTGGCGGCATCAAGCAGGCGCCAGCCGGGCCAGTTGGGGTGATAGGCGCGGGCCACGCCGCTCCAGGTTTCGCCGCCGGCATCGCCCGGGGTGTGGCAGTAGCCGCCTTCGGCCGCCAGCAGGCGAGGGTAGAACTTTTGAAAATCAGCCATAGCTCAGAAGACTCAGAGAAGTCAGAAGACTCAGAACGAATAGAAACAGACCGGCGGGCGCTCAGCAGCCGGCCTTATTCGGATGGGGAAGCCACCGTGGTAGTGGTAGTTACGACGGCTACCTCGGGCGCTGCCTCGGGCACGGGCAGGCCGGTGGCGGCAGCCTGCGCCACGGCCGCCGTGGCCCGAATCTGGGCGCGGGTCACGTAGGCATCGAGGCCCAGCCCGGCCGCCAGAAACAGCAGCGTGGGCGCGTGGATGTACTCGGGCGGCCACGTACCGGTGCACCAGCCCACGGGGTAGGTGGCCACCACCACCAGCGCCACGGCGGCCAGTGTCAGCAGCTTGCCATCGGGCACGCCGCGGGCATCGCAGAAGGAATGATGCAGGAAGGTCGCGAAGCGTTTCATAGCAGCGTAGTTAATTGGCTTGCAGACACGGGGTAAGTAAGTTGTAGTTTAACAGCAGCTCCAGCACCACGAAGCCGTGCGTTTCGCCGGGCACCAGGGTCAGCACGTCGCCGGCCTCTACGCGGCGGGGGTCTTCGCCCCAGCTGCTTTGCCACCATAGCATGGCACCCTGCAGCACGTGCAGGCGCACATGCTGCGCCACGGTGATGCGCTGGTGGTGGGCCCCTACTTCGCCGCGTACCAGCAGCGCGGTGTGGCCGGGCGGGGCCAGCAGGTGGGCTAGGGCCAGGCCCTCGAGGCCCGCCATGGGGTGAAAGAAAAAGTCGGCCCGCACCCACTCGCTGGCGGGGCGGGCATCGAGCTGCATGGGGAGCAGGCAAGCACTTTGGAGCTCGTGCAGCAGGGCTTCCTTGGCCGCGTAGGCCGAGGGCATGGTACTGAGGGGAGATGGGAAGGCGGGAACGGACACGTAGAGAAAGCGGAAACTTAGCGGGACAGCGGGTCGAGGTTGAGGTCGGGAGTGGGGGCGGGGAGCTGCCCCGGCAGCGAGCGCCGCCCGGTGAGCAGCGATTCGATGACGTGCAGCTGCGTTTGCACGCCGTGCATGATGGCCGAGAGCTGGCTCAGGGCCGTGCGCACGCCCCCGATGACCTCCACGCTCTTCACTTCCTGCTGGCGCAGCTCGCGGTTGATGAGGTCGAGGCGGTCGAGGGCATCCCGCTCCTGCTCGCGGCTCTGGCGCAGCATGTCGGCGGCGTGGCCATTGTCGAGCGCCTGCTGCCGGGCCCACTCCACGCGGGCGGCGGCCACGGCGGCGGTGCAGGCTTCCTGGCGCTCGCGCAGGGCCTTTTCGGCTTTCAGGTAAAACCCCAGGCACACCGTGGCCAGCGCCAGCACCAGCACCCACAGCACCGCAAAGAGCGGCCCTTGCTGGCTGACCTGGGTGGTGGCGGTGTGGGCGGCAGCCTGGGTGGCCTGGCTTAGTTCGGGCAATTGAAGCAACACGGCAGAGGGAAAGAAAAACAGGGAAACACGGCGGCCTCAGGCAATGGTGAGCCACAGGCGCTGTCCCTGGGCCAGCGCCGCGCGCAGCCGGGCAAAGAGACCGGTGAAGGTGGTGCGGCTGTTGGCGACCCAGTCGGGCTTGTGGGCGTCGTACTGGCCCACCAGCAGGCAGCCTTCCGTATCGGCCGCCGAGTTGCCCGGATGAATGCGGACGCCCTCGTAGCCCGGCACTCCCAGCAGCAGCGGCAACTGCTGCCGGAAGCGGGGCGAGTACGTCACCACCACTTCGTAGGTGCCTTTCGGAATGGCCGTCTGGCCCCACACTTTGGGGGCGCCGGCGGGGCGCACCACGTCTTCCAGCACATGGCAAATCAGCTCGGGGCCGCAGCGCAGCTCGCCGATGGTGGCACGGGGCGAAAAAACGGTACGGGTGAGGGTCAGCTGCATGGGAGGGGGCGGAAAACGGTGCGCAAAAGGGCCGGCCGGCCCTCTTTCTTCAAAGCTCCGCCCGGCAGCTGAGGCGCGCAAATCGGCGTTGGTACTCACGGGCCGCACGGGGGCTACTCACGGCCTTTTTTGCCGTGACTGCCCACATCAGCGGCCCCCGGTTCAGGCCGCCTGGGACTGGGGCGGCAGGCTGGCCGCATCGTCGTCGCCGGGGCGGGTGTACACGATATCTTCGATGGTATCGACGGAGAGGCAGAACTCGTCGGCGAGCTGGGCCAGCACGTATTCGCGGCTGAATTTGCGCGGGCGGGGCGCATCAAGGTAGCGTTGGCGGAAAGCCAGGCGGATGCGCTCGTTGCGGCGCAGGCGGTTGAGTTGGCGGGTAGTCATGGCGGGAAGATTAGCAGGGATAGCAGGTGAGCAATGCAGGGCCGAAACCGAGGACCGTTGGCCGGAGTGGCAGCTTGAGCCTATTTCCGCAGTCAGCGGGGTTGTTTTGGATTTTTTGGAGACGTACATATCCTGGAAAAATTAAAAAGAGAATACTGCGGGGCAGAATAGAGCGCAGGCTGCCATTGCGGCCAGCTGCGGGGCCGGCTTAGGGGGGAGGCAGGTCGAAGCGCACATCCACGTCGCGCTGGCCGGGGGCGAAGCCGGCCGTCTGGCGCTGCTCGCGCAGCAGCTGGCCCTGGTAGTAGGCCAGGTCCTTGAGCCAGCCGTTGAAGCGGCGCTGGCTGCACTGCTTCTCATCGAAGCCGAAGGTGTCGCGGAAGAGCTGCCAGAGGGCGCGCTTGCCGTACCACTCGCCGGGGCGGATTTCCTGGTCGGCAAAATCGGCAAACTCCTCGCAGGTTTTCTGCATCAGCTTGCGGCGGTTGAGGTTGATGGGCGGCACCCGGCTGATGCCCACGGCCAGGTAGCGTTGCACGCAGCGCAGCAGCAGGTTGTCGAAGAGGGTCCATTCCTCGGGGCTCCAGTCGTCGAACAGCTCGTGGCCGAACTCGTCGCGCGGGGTGTGGCGGGGCGAGAAGTACGGGGCCACCTCCAGCTCTACCTTGCGGCCCTCGTGGCTGGCGCCCTCGCCCACCAGCGTGTCGTTGGTGTTGATGAGCAGCTTGGGGGCGTCGTAGAAATCGAGGTACTGCTGCAGGCCGCCTTTCTGCTCCACCTCCATGCCGGTGGTGATGATGCTGAAGAGCTTCTCGAAGGGCAGCTTGCGGGTGTCGAGGTCGTCGAGCACCACCAGGTTGGTATCGTGGCGCACGCGCTGCCAGGCAAAGGGGCGGTTGATGTCGAAGTTTTTGCCGTCGAGCTTCACCACCTGGCGCAGCTTCTCCAGGGCCTGCACCAGGATGCCCTTGCCGCTGCGGCCGGCGGCGGCGCCGGCGCCCAGGGCTTCGTCGCAGAGCACCACGGCGTAGCAGGCCGTGCGGGTGCGGAAGCTGTGCAGCAGGTAGCCCAGGGCCGTGGCCAGGGCATCGAGGCGGCCGGCGTCGGCGGCCGTGATGTAGCGCAGGTATTGCCCGAACTCGCCCCAGGCTTCCACCAGGCCCGGCGGCCGCAGCAGGTTGTAGCCGGTGAACGGGCGCGGCAGGCGCTGGGCGGCCCAAATGTAGCCCGGCAGCTCGGCGTAGGGCCGGGGCTGCAGGCGGCCGGCCGTCACCTCCACCCACACGTTCTGAAAAAAGAAATACGCCGCCTGTTTGGTGTCGCGCACAAACTGCGTGCCGATGGGCGGCAGAAACTCCAGCGTACCCTCCTCGAACAGCTGGCGGTGCTCTTTCTGAATACGGTCTTCCAAGCTCAGCCGAAACACCGTGTCGAACTCAAACGGCAGCGTGGCCACGTAGTCGAGGACGTGCTTTTTGAGCTCGGTGCGCGTCACCTCCGTCACCACGTTTTCCAGCACCCGCACCAGCACGTAGCGCTGGCCCTGGCGGTGCAGGGCAAAGCCCTCGGCAGCCAGCCAGGCCAGGTATTTGGCCCGGTTCAGCACCAGGGTGCCGCCGGGGCCGGCGGCGTCGGGCGGGGTGCCGGCGCGGCGGGCCTCGCGGGGGTTCAGCACGTCCCAGAACTGCCCCAGCACCACCTCCGGCTCATCGAAGACGGCCTGCACGGCCTGGCGGAGCGCCGCCCCCGGCCCCGGCTGGGTGGTGAGCAGCCGGGCCACCACGGCCTCGGCCGAGTGCCCGTGGCGGCGCTGCGTGCGCACGGCGTACTGCACCGCCTCGGGCAGCAGCGGGCGCTGCTGCCCGGCCCGCAGCCCCGCCCGGATGGTCTGGTGCGCCCCGCGCAGGTCGGTCACTTCGCGCCGCCCGATGGCCTCGCGCAGGCTGTCTTCGGCCTCGGCCTCGGCCAGGTAGCCGCTGGCCACGTAGCCCCCGCACCAGAAGGCCATCTTGTTGAGGGTGGTGTGCTTCTGGCCGTCGGGCGCAAGCAGGATTTTCTGCACCGCCTGGCGCAGCACCGCCTGGCCGTAGGCCGAAGAGGCCGCCGGCGGCCCGGCTGGGGCTGCCGGTGACGCAGTAGCCGCCGCCGGCAGTTCCCAGGGGCGGGCTTCGGGATTGAGGTACAGCTGCGGGTCGTAGCTCACGAAGCGCGCCCGGGACACATCGGGCAGCGAGTCGATGGTCAGCCCGAACGTCTGCTGGTAGTAGCCCTCGACGGCCCGAAAACAGGCCCGGTGGAGCGCCGCCTCGGCGGGCACGGGCACCAGCACGCACAGGCCGCGCCCGCCCACACTGCTGAAGCAGGCGTACGTGTGCGGGTCCTGCTCCAGGCGCGGGCGCAGGGCGGCCAGGTCGTGGCCGGGGTTTTGGTCGGCGTCGAGGTCGAGGGCCAGCAGGCCGCTGTGCTGCTGCAGGCCGGCGGCGCTGCGCGGGGCAAACGTGCCACTGGCCGTGAAGTAGGGCACGCGCCGCTTGGCCGCCCGCTGGGCCGCCTTGGTGGGCGCGCCCCGCACGGCCGTGGCCGCATCCAGCCAGGCACCCGTGCGGATACCGGCCAGAATATCAGCCAGTGGCACCACCGTCCCCGTGGTGTCAGTAATGGAAGAATAAAAGGAAACCTGCATGCGAAAGCGTCCCGGAGGGGCATAATAAGGAACGCAGCGACCCGGCCCGATTGCCCACTGGCAGTCGGGCCAACGCCATGCGTTGGTTCAACATCTAACTTGACCGGTATCGGGGCCGAATCAGGGGTTGCCTTCGGAGCAAGAGGTCAATAAGCGGCCCGCGGCGGCTAACAAAGCCACCGCCGGGCCCGGGAAAAAGCCGGAGCGCGGGGTCATGTAGAACAGGAATGATGCGGGGGTAGGCGAATCAATACCGCGGGACCTGCGGCGGCGGGGGGACCAACCGGGCCTCACGTGGAGGGATGCAGGATGGGGCGAGCGGACCGCTGCCGGGGGGCTCCGGGCCGCGCTCGGTCCCGTCCATCAGGACGGGAGGCTTGCATGAATTAAAAAAAGAGTAGAGCGACGGGTTAAATAATGAGTAGTTACCTTAATTATGAGTAGTTACCTTTGAGACATTACAGTTGACAAGTCAAATGTAATTAAAAAAAATCCGCAAATGTCAAATGAAAAGCGATTTTTGTTTGACATCTGATGAGTTCCTCAACTCACCTAACGTGGCACTTATGGCTATGCGCTTTGCTTCTCCTTCGCTGCTCAAAACGCTTCGGCAAGAAAAAAATCTGACGCAAACTGAAATGGGTCAGCGTATAGGAGTAACCAAAGCTGCCATATCCGCCTACGAGCTAGGCAAAACAATCCCTTCGGAAACGGTGCTGGCCAAGCTGGCACACGAATTTGACTTGTCAAGTGGTGAGTTGTGGCAGCGGCTCACGGCAGTCCCGCTGCCAGTGGTAGTTGCTCCAGCACCTTCGTTGCGGCGCGGCTGCCGGGCGGTTCCATTGCTGGAGGCCACTCAACAGGCCCTTTTTGCCCTTTCGTTCGCGGCCGGGGCTGTCCCGGATGTAGTGTCAAGTCAAGTGGAAGTGCCTAATATTCCGCTGACCGTTGATTTTGCTAATCCACTCGTAGTAGAAATGCCCGACGAGGCCATGAGCCCGACCCTGCGGGCCGGCTCGCACCTGCTGGCTACCCCCGTTGCCAGCGTCGAATGGCCCTACATGCCCAGCGGCGTGTACTGCCTGGTCTATCGCACCACATTCATTGTCAGGCGTATTAAAGACAACGACTTGGTGGAAAAGAAGCGGCTGCTGCTCTATGCCGACAGCGCTGCCGGCGGTATGCACCCCGTGCGCAGCGACGACCTGCGCGCCGTCTGGCGCGTCCGCTGGGTCGTATATGCTCCGGTGAGCTAGGGCAGCCCAAGTCTTAGCTATTTTGTGCATATTTGTGGCGAATACCTGCGCAATATTAGGCATAATACGCGTAAAAACCTTCGATGGGTACTTAAATTTTGCTTTTTATCAGTATGAGTAACCTTCCCACTAAGCTCCGCCAATGCCGCATCGACTTGCGACTGACTCAGGAAGAAGCTGCTACTCAAAGCGGCTTTGCCCAACGCGACATCAGTCGCTTCGAGAAGGGGCGTGCTAAGACCGTCCCGAATGCGTACATGCAATTTTTGCATAAAATGGGGGTCGACTTAAATTCTCTCTTTGATGAAACGTGCGAGCGGGCCCGTTTCGTATCCGCCCCGGATTCTTCCTCAGAAACGGGCCTCCCGGCCGCGCCGGTGGTGGTCGTCACGCCCGACGTGGCCGGCAACCGCACCGTACCTATCGTCAACCGCAAAGCGGCCGCCAGCTACCTTACCGGCTACCAAACCCAGGAGTATTTCGAGGAGCTCGACGTTATTACCCTGCCGCCCTACCTGCTGCGCGGCAGCGGCCAGGGCCTGGTTATCCAGGCCGTCAACGACAGCATGGAAGACACCATCTTCGAGGGCGACTACCTCATTTGCCGCCTCATCGAGCGCGGGCAGTGGGCCGACATCAACGATTTTACGGTCTGCGTCGTCGTCACCGACAGCCGCGGCGTGCAGGTGAAGCGCATCAAAAACCGCCTGCAGCGCGATGGCCTGCTGCGCCTCTCGTCCGACAATCGCCGCCACCCTTCCTTCAACGTCTTCGCCGACGACATCCACCAAATCTGGCAGGTGGTGTTCCTGCTCACGGCCAACATGCCCAACCGCGCCGATACCCTCTACCGCAAGCTCGACGCCCTCGAAGACACCACCACCGACCTGCGCGAGCTCTACGAGCAGCTGCGCCAGGCCTTCGAAGACGCCGGCGCCCGCTAGCCTCCCCCTACTGCTGCTTTTTTCGGCCCGCCCCGGCCGGTTTCGCACTCCTCCCTGCGGAACCGGCCGGGGCGGGCTGCTTTCGGGCCGATGCGGGCGCCGACGCGCCGGGCACCAGGCGCCAAACGTGAATCAACAGATTGATTTTCAAAATAATATTTTTCATTTTTAAGCGTACTCACGGCCCTGGTGAGGCGTACTCACGGCAAAACCTGCCGTGAGTACCCACGCCAGTTTGGCAGCCCCGGAACAGCCCCCAACCTTTACATCATCAACCGCCCGGCAGCCTTTTCGGTCCCGGCTGCGGCGATGTCGCTTTCCCGCTCCCTGCCATGATTTCTCCCGCTCTCCAAATGCTGCGCTCCGAGCTCACCACCTATCTGCGCGATGACCGCCGCGAGCCTGGCCTCAACATCGAACTGGGCAACATCGGCACCGTGTCCGACGACGAGCGGGTGCTGCTGAGCCTGGTGAGCGTGGAGGAAGAAGCCGCCCTCAAAAACGTCAGCCCCTACCAGCGCACCGCCGCCGGCTTCGAGCTCGTCAATCCGCCGGTGTTTCTGAATTTGTTCGTGCTGATTACGCCCTGCTCGACCCACTACGAAACCGCCCTGCGCCGCCTGGCCTGGATTATCCAGTGTTTCCAGCAGAAGCCCCAGCTCACGCCCGCCACCAACGCGGAAACGGGCTTCCAGCTCGATGCCGAGTCGATGCGCCTGCGCCTCTCGCTCGACCTCTACCCCATGTCGTTCGAGAAGGCCAACCAGCTCTGGACCGTCTTCGGCGGCAAGCAGCTGCCCAGCGCCCTCTACAAAATCCGCCTCGTCGAAGAGCAGGGCCCCGACATCCAGAGCACCGCCAGCCCCATCATCCAAATCACAACGCAGTTCGGCGCGGAAGTACCGACGGCGGCCTAAATCATTGTTCGACAAGTGAAAAAGGACATCACTCGAAGGGCATACAAGTCAATCTTGGATTTCTATGTATTCCATCAATATTTCACATCAATCATAGGAGATGATGGCGAAACGATTGACTTGATACAATATATAGAAAGCGGGGCCAACAACTCCTACGCGTTTCTGAGCAGAGACTACAATGCGCAGCGGTTCATACGCATCGTGCCGAATACTGCCACGCAGGCAATCCTGGACCAGCATCACCTGCGGGTTGAGTTCACTGCTACCGGGTTTCGGGTGGTAGCCGAGGTCACCGACGTCCAACGCGCGGATGGTAGCATCGAAGAACTAGTGGCGCTGACTCCGGTCGCGCTGGGCACCCGCCTCACTTTCTTATGGTATATAACTGACCCTTTTTATTTTCAATATAGCGGCATGTCATATATACCAGCACTTCTGAAGCCATCGACGGCCAATCCGAAGGGAATGTATTTCAAATTAAATAGTGAAGACCTTTTTTTATTTGACGGTGCAAGGAATTTCGATAATAAACCATTCGGTCAGTTATCAGCCGCGCCAGTTGGCTGGACCGGGCCAGAAGCTACCCCGCTTCTAGCCCTCACTATCACGCATCAGACCAACGCACCCTTTTACCAGACAGGAGCTTATCGACCGCACCCGCAGCCCATCCGGTACAAGACGGTATTCAGCCAGAGCTCAGCCTAGTGACTATACAAGGGTACTTGCTCCTTTAACGGGCTGAAACCAGGTACTCTACTCTATTACTGCGAGTTTCTCACTAGCAGCTCCACCACTCCAATCACCCTCAGCTCGGCGCGCAAGTGCCAGCAGCGGCCTACTCTCTCCTGTCACGCATGAGCAATGAAACGTTTCTTACGGGCTACAATACCTTGTTTGAGGTAGAGATACTCCACGATTATTTTATAAGCATATGTAGGCCCGATGGCAGTGTGATTCGGTCAAGCGATTCGTCAGACGACCCGCAAGTCGAAGCCCTGCGCCAACAATATAATGTAGAACGATTTTGGAATATTGTTCCCGATACTGCCACACAGGAATACATGACTCAGCGCGGTTTGCTAATCAAGCACACTGGCAGAGGGTTCCGCTTACTGGAACCTTGGGTGGGCGTGGTGGGAAGCAATAATAGTATTGAAAAGATAGTAGCTGCCCCCATTGCATTCAATACTGAATTTTCCTTTTTGGCTTATTTAACAGACCCACTGTTTTCATTGTACACCGACCTGTCTATGGAGCAGTTAGCGGTGATGAAACCATCAGTTGAGCACCCCTCCGGTCAGTTTTATTCTGTTTCATTCGACCATGTTGATGAAATACATGACCGATACCTTTTTTACAATTTGCTCTTCGATGCTACCCCGCAGGAATGGACTGGCAGCGAAGCGTTGCCTTTTGCCGGCCTGACAATCAGGCACAATGCTAATAAGTCTTACTATCAGCCTTATAGCACCTTGTACCCCTACATACCCCAGGCGCGCTCGCTAGAGCTGCCTATTTCCTACAGGCTGCCCCTCCCTTCCCGCACTGTTACATGGATTTATAAAGGGTCCAGGATTTTCGATGGAGATAAAGAGGGCAGCTATGAAATGCTGCACTATGGCGGCACAGTTAATGGAAATACTCCAATACCAGATGGGCTGTCTTCCCCTACTCTCGCCAACACCTTTTACGTCAAAGACGACCCCAACAACCCTGACCCCAATGCTCCGCGGCATTTTGAAACTTACATCTACTAACCTACTTTTTTTCACCTTCAACCCAACCCCTAGCTCATGGCTACTTTAAACCTCGGCACCGTGAAAACCCCCGGTGTCTACATCGACGAAATGTCGCTGTTCCCGCCCTCCGTGGCCCAAGTCGATACGGCCATCCCGGCCTTCATCGGCCCGACGGAATTTTCGGACGGTACAACGCAATTTATCCCAACGCGTATCGGCTCGATGGCGGAGTACCGCCGCATCTTCGGCGGCGGCCCGTCCCGGCAGATTACGGTGTCGCTCGACGAGCGCAATACTGTCGTAAGCGTGGCGCAAGGCACCAGCTCGACGCAACCGCAGTATCTGCACGACAGCCTGCTGATGTACTTCAGCAACGGCGGCGAGAAATGCTATATCGTTTCGACCGGCACTTACAACCAGGACCCCAGCAACGACGGTCCTTATATCACGGCGCTGAATGCCTTGACCAAGTTCGATGAGCCGACGCTCATCGTGATGCCAGATGCTACCCGCCTGGACGCGACCTACTTCAAAAATGTGCAAGTAGCGGCGCTGGCACACTGCAAGAAAATGCAGGACCGGTTTGCCGTTCTGGATGTGAAAATGAGCACGACCGCCACCAGCGTTGACCTTACCACCACTGGTCCGGCCGCTACCTTCCGGAGCGCAGTAGGCACCAGCAACCTCGAGTATGGCGCGGCTTACTATCCTTACCTGCGCACCTCGCTTCCCGTATCGATTGCTTACCCCAGCTTGAGCATCCAGAAAGTGGGCGTCCCGGTGCCCAACATCAGCACGCTGATTCCGGAAGCCGGCGAGGCACGCTCATCAGCACTGGCACTGGAAGCTGTGAAAACTGACCTGGGCCACGTTAATGCCCTGCTCATCACCAGCAGCAAGTCAGATGCATTCTATGCTCTCAATGGTCCCCTCAGCAATGGTGCCAACATTGTATACGACTCGGCGGCGCCGACCAGCGCGCTGACCAAACGCGGGTATATGCTGGCCCGCCTGGCAGAATTCTATCTCTCGACTTCGGCCAGCAACATCCCCAGCACCGGCAATGCACTGCTCGACACCTCGTTGATAGCAACGTATGGCACTTACGTAACAACGACCGCCACCGCGCTGAAAACGGAGATTGAAACCCTACTGGGCAACACGACGGATGACCAGGTGCGTGCCAGTCAAATCTTCGCCAAGCTCACGAATTACCTGCAAGGGTTCAGTGACAAGGTGGCTCTGCGCCTGCAAAGCGCTGAAGCTGATTTGCGCAGCAAGTCGACGCTGTACGCTAACATCGCCAAAGCCGCCGAAAGCCAGGCAGTGGTATTGCCCCCGAGCGGAGCCATTGCTGGGGTTTATGCCCGCACCGATGGCGAGCGTGGCGTATGGAAATCGCCCGCCAATGCCAGCCTGAACTACGTCACGGCGCCGATTGTAACTGTAACCGATGCCGAGCAGGACACCCTGAACGTTGATGCTGAGGGCAACGGCAAATCCATCAACGCCATCCGCGCCTTCAGTGGCAAGGGCACGCTGGTGTGGGGTGCCCGCACCCTGGCCGGCTCCAGCCAGGAGTGGCGCTACGTGTCGGTTCGGCGCTTCTTCATCATGGCCGAGGAGTCCATCCGCAAGGCCACGGCGCAGTTCGTCTTCGAAGCCAACGACGCCAACACCTGGGTGCGCCTGCGCACCATGATTGAAAACTTCCTGACCCTGCAGTGGCGCGCCGGCGCCCTGGCCGGCGCCAAGCCCGAGCAGGCCTTCTTCGTGCGCGTGGGCCTGGGCCAGACCATGACCCCGCAGGACGTGCTCGACGGCTTCATGATTATCGAAATCGGCATGGCCGTGGTGCGCCCGGCTGAGTTCATCGTGCTGCGCTTCTCGCACAAGATGCAGCAAGCCTAAGCTCCTCTCTCTTTCACTTTTTTAACCTTTAGACCCAGCCCTTTTCGTCATGGCCAATTACCCACTTCCCAAGTTCCACTTTCAGGTGGACTGGGGCGGAGCCAAGGTGAGTTTCACCGAAGTATCCGGCCTCAACACCGAAACCGACGTCATCGAATACCGCGATGGCGCCTCGCCCGAATTCCACAAAATCAAGATGCCGGGCATGCAAAAGTTCACCAACATCACCCTCAAGCGTGGTTCCTTCAAGGGCGACAACGACTTCTACAAGTGGTGGAATACGGTGGCCCTGAACACCATCGAACGCCGCGACCTGGTCATCAGCCTGCTCAACGAGAAGCACGAGCCGGTGGTGGTGTGGAAGGTGAAGCAAGCCTGGCCCAACAAGGTGCAGTCGGGCGACCTCAAGTCGGACGCCAACGAGGTGCTCATCGAGAGCATCGAGCTGGTACACGAGGGCCTCACCATTCAAAACGGCGACTAAGCCATGAGTGGCCCGCTGTATCCGCCCCCGGGGTTTCATTTCCGGGTGGTATTCGAAATGCGCGGGCTCCCGGCGCAGGACGTGCGCTTCCAGGAAGTGAGCGGCCTGAACACTGAGATGCAGTACGAAACGGTGCGCGAAGGTGGTGAAAACCGCTTCGCGCACCAGCTGCCCACCCGGGCGCAGGCCAGCGAGCTGGTGCTCAAGCGGGCCCTGCTGCCCGACTCGGGCGTGTACCGCTGGGCCCAGGACGCGTTCGAAAACTTTCGTTTTCAGCCCGTCAGCCTGGTCGTGACCCTGCTCAACGAGCAGCACCAGCCGCTGCTGGCCTGGCACGTAGCCCACGTACTGCCCCGCAAGTGGGACGTGGGGGCTTTCAACGCCGAGCAGAGCAGCATCGCCCTGGAAACCCTCACCCTTTCGTACCGCCACGTGCGCGCCGTGCGCCCGTAAGCCTCGCTTTTTCATTTTTTATATTGGCCATGCCCGTCGTTATCAAAGAACTGGTGATTACCGCCGCCGTGGACCCTACGGCGGCCCTGGCCCCGGGCAACGACCTGGCGTCGGGGGAGGCTCTGGCCTCCTCCGACGACCCGGCCGGCCCCCTGCCCCGGCTGGTGCAGACCTGCGTGGAGCAGGTGCTGGCCGTGCTGCGCGAGCAAGCTGAGCGCTAGCCCGCTGCCTTCTTTTTTCTCTCTCGTTTTCTTCCCTTTCACTCATGCTCGGCGCGCTGCTCAAATTTAAGCTTATTGGGTTTAGTGATATCTTCTTCAAGAAGCCCACGGGCTTTTTTTACCTGGCCCAGGTAAACCCCGAAAGCTATACCATCGACCACCAGGTGGTGCTCACCAAGGACCCGGCAATCGGGACCCCCGGTGACCCGCCCCGGGTGGCTTACATGCGGCCGCGCAAGCTGAGCTTCGAAGTGATTTTTGATGCCACTGGCGCCCTGGCCAGCCCCGAAGGGCCTTCGCCCAAGGACCTGGCCGGCCGCACCGGCGTGGCGGCTCAGCTGGAGCTCTTCAAACGGACGGTGTATACCTACGTGGGCGACAGTCACGAATCGCCTTTTGTCATGATTCAATGGGGCTCGCTGGTGTTTCAGGCCAAGCTCGAAACCATGAGCACCTCCTACAAGCTCTTCAGCCCCGAAGGGGTGCCGCTGCGGGCGTCGGTCAAGGTGGCGTTCTCCGAAGCTCTGTCGAACACCTTGCTGACCCGCCTGGCCAACGCCATGTCGGCCGACCTGACCCATGTGCGCACCGTGCGCGCCGGCGATACGCTGCCGCTGCTGTGCCACGAGATATACGGCGACCCGACCCTTTACGTGAAGGTGGCCCAGGCCAACAGCCTGAGCAACTTCCGCAGCCTGCGGCCCGGCCAGGAACTGGTGTTTCCGCCCCTGGTACCGGCCGAAGTGTAAGCAGCTGCCTGCTCGTCTTTTCGCTGTTTTTCTGACCATCTGCTTCGTATGCCCCTCTCGCTTCCCTCCCGCCTTCCCGGCACCGATGGCCCCGCCAATCAGCCCATTTTCACCGTCAAGGTCGATGGCCAGGCCCTGGCCCGTAAGCACCCCGTCCTCTCGGTACGGGTGCAGCACGAAGTCAATCGTATCTCGACTGCGCACCTGGTGCTGCAGGACGGCGACGCGGCCAAATCGACGTTTGCCCTGAGCGAGTCGGCGCTGTTTGTGCCCGGAGCCACGCTCGAAATCACGGCCGGCTACATGGGCCGGGCCGAGAAATCCATCTTCAAAGGTCTGGTGGTGAAACACGCCATCGAAGGGCACCCCGGCGGCAGCAGCCGGCTGGTGATAACGGCCAAGGATGCGTTTGTGAAAACTACGCTGGCCACCCGCCGGCGGTATTTCAGCAAACAGACCGACAGCCAGGTAGCCCAGACCATCGTGGGCGACTACGACGGCCTGAGTGTGAAAGCCAGCCCCACCAGCATCAAGCACCCCGAGCTGCTGCAATACGACGCCACCGACTGGGACTTCCTGCGCCTGCGGGCGGCGGCCAACGGCCTGCTCTGCCTGCTCGACAATGGCAAGCTCACCCTGACCAAGCCTGAACTCAGCCAGCCGGCCGTGCTGGCCCTGCAATACGGCGCTACGCTCTATTCCTTTGATGCCGAGATGGATGCCCGCGACCAGGCCAGCAGCCTGAAAGCCACTGCCTGGGACCTGGCCGACGGCAAGCCCGCCGAGGTGAAGGCCGCCGAGCCGCCCGCCGACAGCTTCGGCGACGTGTCGGCCCGCAAGCTGGCCGGCGCCCTGGGCCAGAACCACACGCTGTATTACGACGGGCCGCTACCCACCGCCGAGCTGCAGGCCTGGGCCGATGCCGCCCTGCTGCGCCACCGGATGGCTAAAATCCGGGGCCGGGTGCAGTTCGATGGCAATGCGGCCGTGAAGCCCGGTACCGTCATCGAGCTGAGCGGTCTGGGCAAGCACTTCACCGGCAAAGCCTACGTGACGGGCGTGAGCCACCGCCTCGAACACGGCACCTGGCGCACCGATGCGCAGCTGGGCCTGGCCCCGCGCGCCCAGACGCCCGCCGTGCCCGAAAACGGGGCCGCGCCGCTGAGTCCGCCGGCGGCGGCGGGCCTGGTGGCCGGCGTGCAGGGCCTGCAAATCGGCGTTGTGACGGCCCTGGCCGGCGACGAAGCCGGCGAGGAGCGCATTGCCGTGCGCCTGCCGCTGGTCGACCCCACTGCCGACGGCACCCGGGCCCGCCTCGTGAGCCTGGATGCCGGCAAGGAGCGCGGCTTCTTCTTCCGTCCCGAAGTGGGCGACGAAGTGGTAGTGGGCTTTCTGCACGGCGACCCCCGCGAGGCCATTGTGCTGGGGGCGCTGCACGGCAGCCGCCACCCCGTGCCGGCACCCTTCAAAACCGACGATGCCAACCCGCTGAAGGGCTTTGTATCGCGCAGCAAGCTGCAGGTAGTTTTCGACGATGAGAAGAAGACCCTGACGCTGAGCACGCCCGGCGGCGGCCTGTTCTGCCTCGACGACGATGCCAAAAGCCTGACCCTGCAGGACCAGAACGGCAACAAAATCGTGCTCAGCGACGCCGGCATCAGCCTGGAAAGCAGCAAGGCCCTGACCCTGAAAGGCAGTACCGACGCCACCCTCGACGGCCAGAACGTGACCCTCACGGCTCAGGCCCAGCTCAAGGCCAGCGGCTCGGGCGGGGCCGAGCTCAGCAGCAGCGCCACGGCCGTGCTCAAGGGCGCCACGGTCATGATTAACTAACCAACCACCCTCACCACCGCCTTACCCGGTTCCTGGGGCCGCGCAGCTCCCGCCCACGGGCCAGACGCCGCATCCACTCTCATTGCCGCAGGCCCTGCGCTGGCGGCTGCGCTGGCCCCAGGCCCGGTTTTTTCTTTCACGTTTTCAACTCTCAGCGCTATGGGACAGCCTGCTGCCCGCCTTTCCGACATGCACATGTGCCCCATGCTCACTGGCAACGTCCCGCACGTGGGCGGCCCCATCAGCGGGCCGGGGGCGGCCACGGTGCTGGTGGGCGGCCAGCCGGCGGCCCGCGTGGGCGACCAGGCCGTGTGTACCGGCCCGCCCGATTCTATCGCCGTGGGCTCGGCCACGGTGCTCATTGCGGGGGCCCCGGCGGCCCGGCTGGGCGATACTACCGCCCACGGCGGCAAAATAGTGGCCGGGCTGCCCACGGTACTCATCGGCTGAGTGCTGCCCGCCTTTCTCACTTCATCGCTTTATTAGTTCTCATGGCTTTAGAAACCAATTACATCGGCCGGGGATGGAGTTTTCCCCCTCGCTTTCAGGCACCCACCCTCGCTCCCGCGGCTAACTCGTTGCCCACCGATGGCGGCGTGGAAATCGTGACCGGCCTGACGGACATCGACCAGAGCCTCTACATCCTGTTCACCACCCACTTGGGTGAGCGGGTGATGCAGCCCGACTATGGCACAGAGCTGCATCAGAAAGTCTTTGAGACTTTTGATGCTGGCCTGGAAGCCCAAATACAGCATTTGGTGACCTTGGCAGTGCTTGACCATGAGCCGCGCATCAACGTGATGGACGTGACGGTAACCCAGTCGGAAGACGAGCCCGCGATGGTGCTGATAGACCTGCTCTACCAGGTGCGCAGCACCAATGCCCGCCATAACTACGTGTATCCTTTTTACTTGCAGGAAGGCTCTGAATTAAACACAGTCTCCGGCAACTAGCCCTGCCCACTGCCTGCAATGCCGTTGTTTTTCCGCTTTTTCTGATTGATTCCTTCTTCCCATGGCGACTACCCCAGACTTACTGCCTACCCTACTGCGGCGCGACGGCGTCAGCCAATTGCAGCGCCACCTGCCTGCCCTCGACCCGTTGTATGCGCAGCTGGATGAGCGGAGCGAAACTGATTTGGTAGCTTTTGCAGCCGCTTATGCAAAAAAAATACAGTTTTATCCGGCAAATGAGCTGACGCCGGACTCTACCGCCTGGCAAGAGCTGTTTCCGGCGCTCGATGCGCCAACCCTGGCCACGACCCAGGCCCGCAGCGATACTCCCCCGCATTATGCATTGTTCCTGGCTTTCCTGAAGCTGTTCGGGCTGGCGCAAAACCAACTCAACGCCTTCACGCAGCGCCACCTCGACTTCTATTACCGGGAGGTGCTGCGGCTGGTTCCCCGGCCCGCCGTGCCCGACCAGGTGCACCTGACTTTTGAGCTGGCCCGCGGGCTGTCGGAGCTGAAGGTTCCCGCCGGCACGCTGGCCGATGCCGGAACGGACGCCCTGGAGCAGCCCGTGCTGTACCAAACCGTCGCCGAGCGGTTGCTGAACCGCGCCAGCCTGGCGCACGTCCAGGGTATATACACTAAGATGTACAATACTACATCTGACTACTCTCATCCCAACGATACGGGCGCCATTTACTTTGCCCCCAACGTGGCCACGGCTGACGGCGTCGCTGCCGACCTGCCGGCCGACGACCCCACCTGGGATGCCTTTGCCCCGCCCAGGCAGGCAGATAACCTGGCCTGGCCCAAGGCCACCGTCGGCTTTGCCGTGGCGGCGCCCATCCTGCGCCTGGCCGAGGGCAAGCGAATAATCAACCTGCGCATAAGAACCCGTAATAACTGCCTTAACTCTGTAAGCCAGTATTATGAGGCGCAGCTGAGTGGTCCCGACGGCTGGATTACGGCTTCGGTCGATGCCGATTCGGACGACCCGTACATGTGGTTCACCGTCACGCTCGATGCCACGCAGCCGGCCGTGGTGGACTACAACCCCAAGGTGCTGGACGGCGGCTATGCCACGGAGGCGCCCGTGCTGCGCCTGCTGCTGAAGGACGGCGCGTATGAATGGGTGAAGGACATCAAGTGGGACATCTGTAGTATTGACGTCGAGGTGTCCGGAATCCAGCGCGGTATTGTGCTCAGCAACGACCAGGGGCGCTTGAGTGCGGACAAGCCCTTCATGCCTTTTGGGCCGACCCCGGAGCCGGGGGCCGGCCTCTACATCGATTACCCTGAAGCATCGGCAAAATACCTGACCACGGTAACGGCAGGCATTTCCAAATGGAACAACCTGCCGAATGAGGGGCTCTCCGGGTACTACGCAGAGTGGAACGACGACCATTACAACATCAATCCGCACTATTACGAAAGCCTAACCAATTATGCGGGGGAGGATTATGACGAAAAAGTGCCGCTTGAGGTGATTCTTCGGACGTCCAACTGGCCGCAGGAAACCCTGGTTGCCGGAATGTTCGACAGCTTCCCCGGCCACTCGCTGGTCTTCGAGGGTGACGCCGCCATCACGTTTTCCCGCTATAGCTCCAGTGACCAGGCCCCGGCGCTGGCCCCGGCGTCGGTCACCGATGGCTGGTACCGCAACTACCGCCAGCAGGGAAATCAGGTAGAGCCCGTGCGGACCCAGAGCCTGCCTAACCGCCCGGCTCAGCCCCTGCCGGGCTCGCCCCTGCTGTCCATCTACCTGGGCCGTGATTTTGGGCACAGCCAGTACGCGACGCTGCTTTACCGCATATCGCAGCGCGAATTCACGAATCCGCCGCCGCCACCCCATCAACCCTATACTCCTGTGGCAAGCTCGCTGACGATGAGCTACACCGCCACCACGGATGATGTCAAGATGCTGGCCGACGCCGACAAAGACGGTCTGCCGCTGTATTCGCAGCGGAGCATTCAGCTGCTGCACATAACCCCGTTTGGCTGGGCCGAGGAGCACCCGCATCTGAAACACGAGCAGTTGTTTCTGGACTCCTACCCGGATGCCCCGCGCACCCAGGCCTACATGGTGCCGCAGCTGCATTTCGGCGGCACCTTCCTGCTGGGCCTGCGCGATGCGGCCCCCCGCACCAGCGTGCCCGTGCTGTTTCAGCTGGCCGAAGGCAGCGCCAACACCGAGCGCCCCCCTTATGAGGTACGCTGGAGCGCCCTGAGCAACAACCAGTGGTACCCCCTGAAGAGTGGTTACGCCCCGCTCGACCACACCAACAACCTGCTCACCTCAGGCATTATCGAGTTTTCGCTGCCCGCCGAAATCACTACCACCAACACGCTGCTGCCGGCGGGCATTACCTGGCTCAAGGCGGAACTGTTTACGCTGGCGGGCCAGCCCGCCGCCCCGGATAGCGTAGCCCGCGTGGTAGGCGTGCATCCACAGGTAATCCGGGCGACATTCACCGACCAGCGTAACGACCCCGCCCACTACGACCAGGCCCTGCCCGCCGGCACGGCCACCCGGCTCTGGCAGGCTCCGCCCGGCCTGAAGGCCGTGCAGCAACCTTATCCCTCCTTTGGCGGCCGGGCGGCCGAGTCGGAAGCCGCGTTTTACACCCGCGTCAGCGAGCGGCTGCGCCACAAGCAGCGGGCCGTTACCGTGTGGGACTATGAGCGCCTGGTGCTGGAGCAGTTTCCGCAGCTGCATCGGGTGCGCTGCCTCATCCATACCCGCCTGAATCCGCGTTCCCGAACGGTAGCCCAACCCAACCCCCCAGGGCTGCTGGAGATGGTCCCAGGCTGGGTAAGCCTGGTGGTGATACCTGGTAAGTTCTCGGCCCTGGGCGCCAAGGCCCTCCGCCCCACGGTAGACGCCAATACCCTGGCGGCCATCACCAGTTTCCTGCAGGAGCGCGTAGGCCCTCAGGTACGGGTGGAGGCCATCAACCCAGTGTATGAGGCTGTGCGGGTGAGTGGCAGTATCGCTTTCCAGTCTGGCCAACCCTTTGCCCAGGACGCCGCCCGGCTGAGCCAGGACCTGCGCGATTTCCTTTCCCCCCATGCGCCGGCTCCCGCTGACGAGCCGGACCGCAGCCGGGTGCTTCGCATAGGTGCCGTGCTGGCTTTCATCGAGTCGTTGCCTTACGTTGACGTGGTTACCGGGCTGGCCTTGTCCCAGCAGAACTCCAGTGGCATCTATACCTCGGCCGGGGTGCCCCTCAGGGTCTCGACGGCCCGGTCTATCCTGACCTCTGCGCCCACCCATCTGTTTACCCCCTTGGCATAGAACCAGTCTTTCTTGCTGTTTAATTGTTGTTTTACTGGCTGCGGCCTTCCTCCATTCTTCGTATGAACTCTTCCGATTCCAGCATCACTATTTCGGCAGCGCCGCCCGTGTGGAAAGCCGCCGACTGGAGCGCCCTGCGGGCGGCGGGCCTGGCCTACGTCGAGCAATATGCTCACGACCGCTGGACCGATTACAACCGCCATGACCCAGGCATCACCATTCTGGAGGCGCTGTGCTACGCCATCACCGACCTGAGCCAGCGCACATCACTGGAAGTAAAGGACTTATTGCGCTCATCCTATGCCGATGACCTGAAGCTGGCCGCAGCCTTCGCGACGGCTGGCGACGCCCTCACGACGCACCCGGTAACGGAAATGGATTACCGCCGACTGCTCCTCGATGTGCCCGGGGTGCGCAATGTCTGGTTCCAGGCATTGCCCAGCACGTTTAACAGCTTCAACGAAGCTCCGGACACCATCTCCACGCCCCGCGGCCCCAAGCAGTACGACTGGGTGAAGGGAGCCCCCCCCACGTATCCGGTAGTAAACCCCTATGAGTTTTCCATCCAAGGGCTTTACCGGATTATCGTTGACCTCGACCCCCTCGCGATTGTCCAACGTTCATGGGCGCTGCAGGCGGCCGGTGGCGGCGACGTCATCGACCTTGTACCCAATACGGCGCAGCTCGCCGCCGCCACTGCCGCCCTCTGCGCCGACGTGCGGGCGGCCTACAACCGCCGGCGCAATCTGGGCGAAGACTGCGTCAGCGTGGAGGTTGCCCAGCCGACGACATTAGCAATAAAGCTCCAGGTTGACCTGACGCTGGGGGCCGACGCCGTCGCCGTGCAGGCCGCCGTTTTATATGCCATCAATCAGTTTCTGACGCCGCCCGTGCCCCGCTATTCGCTGGATGAGCTGCTGGCGCTGACCGACGAACAGGGGCGGCCGCTGCCCGTCGATGAGTTGTTTGAGGGGCCCTTGCCCACAAGAGGCTTCACGCGCCCGGCCGATTTGACTGCCAGCGACAACCGACAGAAAATCTACCTCTCCGATATGGTCAGTCTGGTGCTCGCCGTACCGGGGGTGGCCGCCGTGCGCGAACTGGTGCTGAATCCCTCAATGCCGTCCGCCAATAAGTGGTCGTTGCCCGTATCCGCGACGCAACGGCTACAGGTGGAGCTCAGCGACGTTGCCAACGGCAACTTCGTCTTCTACCAGAACCAGACCCAGGTGAGCTATGATAAGGCGAAGATAATGGCCATCTACGACGAGCTGGCCGGCCGCAACACCAGCACCCAGGACAAACCCGTGCGGGAGTTAGCCATGCCCCTGGGCACGCTCCAGGATATCAGCACGTATCAGCCGCTGGCGCTGGATTTTCCGGCCACCTACGGCATTGCCCCCAACGGCCTGCCGGCCAATGCATCCACCGAGCGCCGCCACCTGGCCCGCCAGCTGCAGGCTTACCTGCTTATCTTTGACCAGCTGCTGACAAACTACCTGGCCCAGCTGGCCCACGCCAACGACCTGCTGACCCTGGATGTGCAGGAACCGGTTACTTACTTCGGGCAGCAGGTGAACGCCGACACTCTGCCGACGCAAGACCCGCTGTATGTGAGCGGCACTACCCCGGCCGACCCATCCTGGCTGTCCGGCTCAGACCAGCAGGCAGTGGACCTGAACCGCAAACGGCGGTTTCTGGACCATCTGCTGGCCCGCTTCGGCGAAAACTTCCCGGAGCACGACCGGCTCCGGTATTCCGCGCAGGGGCCGCCGACCCCGGCGCAGGCCCTGGCGCACCGCGCCGCCCTGGCCAGCGACCTGCTGAACTTTCACCCCGCCCGGGCCTTCGATTACACCGTCCCTTCCTGGGTAGGCGACCCGGAGCCTTCCTCTGGTACCGGCGAACCCGGCGGCGGCGGCCCGATTGGCACTGACCCTATTGGCTTTGAGCCGATTGGCGGGCAATCGAACAGTCAGCAATCAGATGAGCACCTTGCTTCAGAGCCCTCTACTCCAAGCCTCGACAATGGCGAGGTTGACAATCCGGATACCGGCGTAAGTTCCCTTGCCGTAAGCGACGAAACCCCGAACGACCTGGCTGCCCGCACCAACATGGCGGGCATCATCCGCCGGTTCGGGCGCCTCATCGGGATGAAGGATTTCCGGGCCCGCTGGACTGTCGGGACCGATGCTCCCGTGGGCTATAAGCTCAGGTACCAGCACTACCATTATTCTTACGTCCTGCACGCCCTCGGCGACTCCAACCAACAGTATGTGCAGAGCAATAACCCGAGTTCGGCGGCGGCGGCGGCGACGGCGGCCTATGCCGCCCGGATACTGGGACGGGTGCGGGCAAACTGGCATGTACTCACGGTTAACGAGTTCGATACGACGGAGCTAATAGACTTAGCCAATGGCATGTATATATTTGGCCTGACCGACCCCGAAGTGTCACAGTCCCCTTCCGGGTACACCCTGGAGGCCATGAGTATGACCTCTTTCCCATCGGCCGAAGCGGCCGAAGCGGCCCTGAACGAGGTGGTGGAAGCCCTGCAGGGCGAAGAGGAAACTATTCACCTGGTGGAGCACGTGCTGCTGTTGCCGCCGGCCGATGTCCGCCCTGA